>Ga0116229_10001845_pt1 | contig 33871 bp, 11 predicted proteins | sample S1TSphgellanicum_3_FD_87313 | JGI IMG/M metagenome (GOLD analysis project Ga0116229, IMG submission 87313) | Host-associated microbial communities from peat moss isolated from Minnesota, USA - S1T2_Fc - Sphagnum magellanicum MG | ecosystem: Host-associated > Plants > Peat moss > Unclassified...
TGAAATGTCCATTTTTAGACTCAAGTACTAATTTTCAGACTTGAAGTTTTAATTTTGAAAATACAAAATAATAATTTGGAATTTAAATTTCAGGTTTGAATCAAATGATTATTTAAAATTTAATGCAAAATTTTCAGAGCTGAAATATAAATTTTCATATTCATATAAAAATATTCAAAATCAAAATGAAATTTTTTTAATCAATTAATAATTTTCTGAATTGAAATACTAATTTTTGGATTCGAAAATATGAATTTAAAATTCAAAATCAATTTTTAGATCAAATAATTTTTTTTGTATTTAAATTGAAAATATCATATTTAGATCAAAATTTTCGAATTCAAGTACTATTTTAAACAATTGAAATAATCATTTTCAGATTTGAATAAAAAAATTCAAAGTGCAAATATTAATTTTGAGATTCATTATATGAATAATATACATACGTATGCATATTATATATATATAATTTTAGTTCATACATTAAAATATACCCTGATGTCATTGTAAAATACCTTTAGGATGCAAGTAATTTGGTGATTATTGCAACTAATGGGACATATCAACCTATTAATGAATGAAAATAAATGTAAAATTGATGCAACTAATAAGATGAAATTTTTAATAGTTGCATCATAGTTAAGAAAATGACCAAAATAGTTGAAAGTTGGTCGTGTAGTTGCAAGTATTCCCAAATCTAATCGTAAACGACTACAAGTCGCATGTAGTCGTAAATGGGGTGGTTACATTTTGGCTAATTTCTACTAATGATATTTTTCACATATAATTAGTTCACAAGGGCCTTAGTTATGTCACTCCATGATCCATTCAAAACTTTTGTCTATTATTCAAACCAATGTGAATTCATAAAAAAAATTAATCAGCCATTTTATAACCATTTAAAGCCTAACACCACTATAGTTTCTATAATATTCCTTAAAAAATACTTTAGGGTCCTCACTTTTGCTTCCTTTAAAAATTGGAATAACCATGTTGATTAAATTTTTTTCTTCCAAAAAATAAAAACCACACCAAAGTAATTAACACCTTTTGATTAAGCATCACTTAACTTTCATAATATTTTCTCATGAATCCAAAAAAATTCAATGGTTCAAACAACATTCATAATAAAATTCTCCCTATCCTTTGGTGTAATTTTCAAAAAAAGGCCATACATTTCCAACCCTACAATTATAATATTTAAATGCCTAAATTAAAAAACAACATTTACAATATCACAGTCATCACGAATATCAATGGGACTTCCACTCCACATACATGCAAGTTATTAGTTCTAACATAATTTAAAGTTGCATCATTCTTGTTAAGTCAAATGAATAAATATTGTTTCAATGTGATCATCTTTTGGCATTGCCTTATAGGTTCAAGGTCAAGTTGGGGTTCAGATTTTTCCCATTGTTTACGTAGTTGCAACATTAACACTCTTAGTTCATTTATAATTTCAAGTTCTTCAACAAATCTCTCAACAAATCTTTCAACGGGTAAACTTGGCTTAGTAATTCGTAATGTCAATGATGGATAATGCCTATATCTTGAAAACTAATTGGAAGCATCTCTTAATGTTGACAATAATGTTTTGCTCAAACACTAATCCTAGCATTAAAATATATATATATATTAAAAAAAAACCTAAAACATTTTTTAAATTGGAAAAATTCAAAAGTTTTAAAAATAAGGTTTCAACAAGGTCCAACAAATATGAACTTATTTATGTGTAATGAATGCCTATTATTGTTTCTAACATTTTTATTCACATTTTTTAATATTGCTTAACACGTTGTGCCATTTTTTTCTTTTGTCACTTGTAACCTTTCTATGTGAAACTTGTCAAAATTTCACAAATTTAATTATAATTGGTGCCTAGGATTATAAATGAGATCTAAAAAAAAACTTGGGGTCAAACAAATTGATTCATGCTTATGGTTTTTATGATCTTATTTTACAAAATCAATTATGTACAAAATTCGGCTTGGCTTGCTTCTCGTAATTTCCATCACCACAAGTTGAACCTCCTTGATCCATGATGTCAAATTTGTCCATGATTCAAGGATGAATAAATAACCTTGCATTTGACATCATAAAAAAAAAAATGGTTTATATTTTTTCCAAATTTTGACAACAAAATTAAGTTTTATAACACAAAAAACATAGATTTAGGTCCTAACTATGAAATCAAAAGTTATAGAAGATAAACAGGTATAAAACCAAAACTATGTATTTTTATTACATAGATGTGAAGATTTATATTCTTGTTTACACAAATTTGTACTCACCTATTTATTTTCCATAAATACTTATTATGCCACAACCATTCTCCTACCATGGATTCTACACACTGCCAAAACCTTTGAAAATTAATTTTTCAATTACTTTCATTAGTTTATTCTATACAAGTTTTAACTTTTATAATAAGTTGTTTCCATCAAGTGAAGATGTTTCAAAGGTCCCAAACACCTATTTATATACTAAACAAGAAATTTTCTAATGTCTTACATATCACATACTTCATCATGTGATCAACATGCACATTAATGCAAAAAAAATTCTTACGAATAACCATAGTTGAATCATGTAAATTAATTTATGTAAAGACTTTTGTACTAAATCAACATCCTTGAATCATGCATATTAATGTGTGCAAAGATTTTTAAAATAATTATCATGTTTGAATTATGCACATTAATTGAAATAATAATTACTTAATGATGACTCAATAAACTATTATAAAATTATAAAAGCTCATCACTTAATAAATTATCAATGTTAACATGTAAATAATTACATAAATAACAAGCTATTAACATTAAGTTATAGACAATTCAAGTTGTCCAAGTGGAAAGTGAACAATGGACAGTCCTCTCTGCACACCAAACAAAACTTGAAAGCCCCTCCCTCCCTCCCATCGCCCCCAAAAGAAGAAAAGGATGCTCCTACACTCCATGATGCAACTTCTCATTGGTTGCATGAAAATTCTATTCTTAAAATTGGCTGCCACTATTCTTGGCCTCGACTAATAGCCCTTCATAAGAACACCCTAACTATTGAGTTAAAATTAAAACACAACGTTGCGGGCTTACCCAAACCTCAGTTGGGTTCTTATTTTGGTAAACTCCGTAACCTGAGGGGCTTTACTGACCGGTCTTTCTAATACTGGCACGATTTTCCCCCCTGTCTTGGCCTGCCTTGCTTGTAAGGCTTTTGGATTCTCACCCTCGTCTCGCTTGGGCTTGGCGTATACCCCAGTCGTGGACTTACGGGGCTTGTTGGAATAAACTGTGTCTGTAGGTTATTTTGTTTTCTTAGCAGAGGACTTTACCAGAATTGCTCCACCTTATGTGGGCCCTTCTTCCTGGAAAGCCCTTGGCATCAGGATTTACTGACCAGGTCTTTCTAATATTGGCAAGATCTCCCCCCCTTGTCTTTGCGTGCCTTATTTCAAGGCTTCTGTATTCTCACCCTCATATCTACCTTGGGCCCTTGGGGCTATCCCCCAGTTGTAGACTTTTGGGACTTGTAGGCCGAAATGTGTGTTGTTTTGTTTCCTTTGCTGCGAGCTTTACCCCAATAGCTCCACCTCGTGCAGGCCTTTATTCTGAGCCCTTATTCCTGGAAAGCCTATGGCATCAGGCTTAACTTACCAGGTCTTTGTAATATTGGCAAGATTTTCCACTGCTTGACATGGCCAGCCTTCGTTTTGGGATTCTCAGCCTCATTTACAGTGGGCTTAGTCTGTCCCCACTTGTGGACATTTAGCACATGTGGGAATACAACTTGTGTGGGCTTTTGTTTTTCCCCGGGACAAAGTCATGCATTGCATGATTCTTGGCTGGAAGACGGACATGATGGGGCTGATGCTAGCCTTTCAATTCACAATGCCATTAAGGGCTAAAGTCAGCATCACTCAAGGCCAAAATTTTCCTCGATTTCCATACAATTTGGCCCAACACCTCTCTTCTTCCGTGCACCAAAATCAACTATAGGATATCCTGCCCTATCACCATACATTGTAGAACACCAAACAAGGCATCACAAACATGCCGGCCCTGCCAATAGATAAGATGTTGTACATCTGCCTACTGTGTGCACACTCTGAACACCAAAACAATCCATTCCAATCTAAACAGTCTAAACACTTTCACCAAAGAAACAACTTCACCTAATGTGAAAATGATTCTAATAAGATAAAACTTCCAAAAGTTCTATTCAATGCTATAGTCCTTGTCCCTGTGGGGGAAGAGCCCAACAAAATTGGCATAGTCGTGTTCAAAGACAATCCCAGTGGGTTAAACATGTAAATTGATTCCCACTGGATGAAAAGTCAGGCACCTAAATAATAGGTTGTAGGAATCTACTGATTTTAAAAAAAAGTTGGCATCAAACCTTCATCTAGTTGTTACATATATTCTTGCATAAAGTACTCCTAGAAGTTTTCTACTATATTTGGAGGGCATCTCATCTATCTATGAAGGTTATTAGTTTGTTGGTCTTGCCTACTAAGGCAAGGATATTGTGTTTAGATTTATTATAGAGTATAGTAGCTTAAGGGATTTTGGCCCCTAGGCAATAGGTCTATTTTTATATGAGGATTTTTAAAAGATGATATTTTTGCTTGTATTGAAACTGGAGATTAGTTATATGTATTTATAATATCTTTAAGGATTTTGGTTTTTTTTAGAGGATTTTTTGAAGATTATATTTTTGCATGGTGAAATATTTGAGTTTTCATAATTTTCCTTTTGCCTTAAGATACTTTTTAATGTAAATGGCAAGGCAACAGTGTGACACACCCCTTGTCTTCATTTGTTTGTTTCATTGTCACGTTGAGAGCTCCCAAGCAATGGTGCCTCTTGCCATGCTCTTGGTACTATTGGAAAGCCTTCGATGAGTATGAGTGCATTCTGTTAGTTTCTTAATGTTTCAACCAATGATAGACAAGTTGTTGAATATTGAACAAAATTTCATTAAAAGTTTATTTCAATGAAAATTTAAAATTATAGAGGAACTTTGCCATGTTCTTGGTGTTGTTGAAAACCTTAGTGAATAGGGTTTAATGAAGGTGATTTGAAAAAAATAGACCTAAAATTGTGGGACAATGTGAGTTTTAAGTACTTTTTGTCATTGGAAATTCAATTGCATTAACAAAAAAACATTTTGGAATGAATAATTAGTTGAGTAATGAGTTCATGCTTGGGCCAACAGGAAAGGTTACATAGTATTTATGACATCCTTGCTAGAAAAGAGGAAGGATCATGTTAGGAACAAGAGGGATCTTATTGCTTATGATAAGGTCCCTATGTCTCCTAAATCATAGGTGACAAATCTATCCCATTCTTCTTCTTTCATTTTCTAAGATGTTTAGCTTAGGCTGTTATTTTGAGAATGCGCTCACTCATAGGCTTAACCCTACATATGCCAAGATTGGATGTTTTATGAAATACCATTGTACATGGGGAGTTTTGGCATAAATTAATTTTTGAAAAAATTTCTTGAACTTAAGATTTTTTTTTTTTTCAATGCAATAATCATAAGTGGTACAGGTTTTCTCTTTATGTAAGATTGTGCCCCATCTGCTTTTCTAAGGAGTTGGGATTTGGTGGCTCTGTATTTGGGTTTTAGGTTTCGTATTTTTGATAGGCCCATTTTGGAAAAGTATGTTTTTCAGGTTGAAGGGGGCCCACATCTGCTCTAATCATGCTTATGTGTAGCACAAGGTGACTTTCATCTTGTAACTAAGGAGATGCTCCCTTCTTTTCAACTTGGTTTGATTCAACCCTTGACATCTACTCTTTTCACGTATGAATGTGGACAGGGGTTAAATGCATCTAGCACACATTTAGCTAGTTCCCCATTTGGAGGTCAATGGATAGCTGCACATGATGTCATCTGAAACGTCATGTATGCCCTCACTTGAATGAATGGGCACGTTATATGGAAAGAGCGATGGTACACATTTACATCAGGAGTTTCATTATGAGTCGATCTTTACATGACCCGAAAGGACCAAAATCTTCGTTGTCAATGTGGTGGTTATTGACCCAACGCAGCAAACAGTGGCTTCAAGTGTCACTAATCGACCAATAGGTGCAGCTGCAAAACTTATCACCATTATTAAAATCTGCAAATATATAAAATTTCATGAGGGGCACCACTTTATTCCAATGGCCATGAAGATACATACCACACTTGGGCATGATATGGACCGTTTCATTAGGGAGTGTGATCGTCTTTTTCCACGATAAACGATTGGGAGGTCATTTATTTTATTTTTTTTGCATTCAAGTTTTCAAGCAATGTGTTAGTATTACTCTTTAGCATGCTTTAGCCTTTGCTATAAAGAAGAAGATTTCTTTTGCAAGCGATGTTTGTTCTAAACCTCCCATTACTATTATATCTCACAATTTGCATGTTGGGACATTAAAAAAGTTGTGAGTGAAATAGCTTCCTACCATGAGAAAGACTAGCTTTTTCCCTTTTTTTCGGCCATTTAGGTTGTGTGTTTTTTGACCTTCCTTTTTTTGTCTCTCCTAAGATGGTTTCGACCATCGATCTTTTATTAAACTTTTGTTTTAGTTAACCATCACAAGTGTAAAAAGCTTCTAATAATTATTGTGCATTTAATAACTATGTCACTCAGTTGTCAAAAATTTCGAAATTATAAAACAAATATGTTAAGATTCAAATTTTGAAATATATTAAATATTTGACACTTGTGTGCCAAAATCGCCCCTGTACTATGGTGGCTATTGTTTAGCCTACGCTGTTATTTTGAGAATGCCCTCACCTAGAGGCTTAACCCTACATATGCCAGGTTTGGATGGTTTATAAAATACCATTGTACATGGGCAGCTTTGGCATAAATTAATTTTTTTTTAAAATTCTCAAACTTAAGAAAAGTTATTTTCTTTCAATGCACTAATTAATCATAAGTGGGATAGGTCTCCGTTTGTTAGAACAAGTGATTAAAGTGATTGGCCATGCCGGAGGAGTATAAAAAAGAATTGGAGGAGAGGAGTTGACAGTTCAGATTCATCTCGCTTACAACTGCAACGCATAACGCTAAGTTACACCCTTCGACTCTCGCTTCTCAGGACATTAGTTTTCAGTTTCTGGAATCATGTCGACGCCTCAAGTCTCAGCTGATGGAGTGATGGTAGTTCATGGTTCGAATGGTGATGAGTCCTATGAAATTACAAAGATTCCGCCGCCAACTGCGTAGTTGGTACAAAATGCGAAGAAGGAGATCTTGCAGGACCTTGGTTTGCAGAGTGTGCTCACCGATCTGAACCGTGCATCGGATCTCTTGTATTTGGCTTATTTGGGTGTCGTTGGAACTGGCGACTTGCACGCCAGGATTTCGATTCGTCAGAAGGAGTTGTGTGATTTGTGTGGACAATGTGTGGTGACCATGACCGCTCTGGGCGACGGCAGTCGCATTGTGTTGGACAGACTGACGGAAGCGTACTCGTACCTGCTGCAAGCGAAGGAGACGCGTGCACTGAGGATCCTCTCCAGATGTGCAGAGACCGCGCGTACGATGGCGACCAACTGCGGAGAGCTGGCACGCGAGTTTGGAAAGTTGAAGGACGATACCAAGAAGGATGCAGAAACTGCTATAAAAGCGTGGGGCGATGAAGTTGCGAAGATCAAGGAGTTCGAGAAACTTCGCGGCGAGATGGAAGCCACCTTGAAAGAACAAGAGAAACTGAGCAGCATGTTGAAAGAGAAAATTGAAGAAATGAAGATTGACATCGGCAAAGAAGAGGCGGCAGAAAACCGTGCGTTTGTTATTCAAATACTTGGTACCTTCACCGGTGCAATTGGATTTGGTGGAGATGGAAGGCCTAATAGTGAGGAGTTGACATCAGAAAGGAAGACAAAGCTAACGACAGAAGGTGAACGAGGAAGCAAAAATGGCGGAGACAAAAGCTCGTGAAAGGCAACGTGAGGCAAAAGCGAAAGTGTTCAACGCCGAAACGGACAATAAAGCGAAACAAAACCTCCTTAACGCAGTAAAAGCTACCAACACGGCCGATGCAGGGCACGAGGAAAAGGTGAGGGAGGCTCAGACGGCATTCGAAGCATCTTCCATAACTCTGAGCAAGTTGCTGGAGGAGCAGAAGCAGGCCGAAGAGGATTTGGCATTGGCCGAGAAGAGCGCAATCAAGGCTGAGGCTGCCTTGGACGCAGTAGTAGCAGCCTTGGATAAAATTGTCTCAACTGCCAACAAGATGTCTCAACAACAGGCAGATCGAGCGACAAAGTATGCCAACGATCGCATTGAGATGATCAAGTATAAGCGCGATTTGGAAGAGAAGCGTCGCGAGGCCATTGGACAACTCGCATCTCTCACTTCACGACTCGAAACCAACAAATGTGAAATCAACGTGGAGAAGTCGGCCCAGATCGCACTGGAGATTGCAACTTGGGCACTCAACAACATCTATGTCTCTTAGCAATGCCAAGTACTTCTGGGATAGCATGAAGAGGTTTTGTGATCAATTGGCGGATCCAAAAACGATTGAACAGATCAATGACGAGATCGAATATGAATGCACTCCTGAGGAGCGTATCAAGTTCTACAAGAGTCCACGCTTCATCTCAACTGGTATCACTTACATCTCCAAATGGACCGCTTTGGGCATCGTTTGTGATGAGTATGCTGCGGCCTCTCAGCACGCACGCAAATCTGTATTGGGCCACATCAAAGCCTCTCCTAACGCGGAAGAAGCTCGAAAGCTCATAGAACCACTCAAGAAGCAGCTCGAGGATGAGCTTGGAAACGATGCAGTTAAGGCCGATTTGAACAAAAACGCTCTAGACAAACAACTGGAAGCAGAGAAAGAGGTGATAAAGGCAGAGGTGTAGCATTTTTTATTGACCAGGTTCTAGAAACGTAGCTTTTCTGGAGGTCTTATTGCACTCTGACTTGTCTCCTAAAGTTCGGGTAGTATGTTTTTCACGGGGGATTTGCATAAACATCTATCTACGAAGGAAGGTAGTTTGTTTTGTTTTGTAGTTATGAGATCCACTGAACAGGGATGCTTCAGATCGTATTCTTGGTGTCTTTGGAAAGCTCTCGACTAGAAGCTGTGCCCATAAGGGTTGCAGCATGGGCTTGGTTCCATGATGTTTGGACTTGCGGGGCAAAAGTTCTTGAATGTTGAATGATTTCTAAACTGAAAGTTAAATTAAACCGTAGCTGAAATTTTCCTAGGAATTGGAATGTGCCTTTGGTGTTGTTGAAAAGATCTTGATGAGCACGATTTAATGGAATTTATTTGGTAAGATTTGGATTCAAAATGTGGGAGATATTGATTTTTAAGTGATTTCTACCACTGAAAATTCAATTAAACTCCATGGAAGGAGAAATTTAGTTGAGAACGTGGGAACACTTGAAGGCTTACAATTCAATTCAAGCATGATTTCCTTTTATATTTGGCTATTCAAAACATTGTTCATATGTTGAGTTTCCCTAATTTGTAATGGGTTCACACTTGTGCCAACGGCTTAGATCACTCTAGCAAACTTGAAATAAAACAAACCTTCAAGTGAAATAACTTGGTCTACCATCTTTTTCAGTTGGCTTGTCTGAAATTATGAGTTGATTTCTAGATTAATATTGATTTACCAAGTCCAAGGTCTTATGCAATTCAATGACTTAGCAAATTGCTCCATCCTACTTTACTCTGTTCAATATGAAATTCAATTAGACATGCATTTTCACTCATGGATTCAAACACACACAACTTACTACACATGCCAAACAAGCTACCATTAGTTGACTGACTAACAACTCCATTCATGGCTGCTTTGCACCATATTCCAAGTAAAACAATCAAATTTCATGAAGTCTGTATTTGAATTCTAAAGATTCAATTGGAAAACACAGGAAAAATTATATAATGACAAGTTCTTGATGAAATTTCAAAATCAAAAACACAAATTTTGTGTTTGACTACACAAAAAGTTAAGGAACGCTTTTGTTCGGCCTTGCCCCTCACTCACACGAGCATTCTTGTTGAGCTCATGCAGACTACGAACATGATCACCTTAGCCAAGTTTGTGGCATGCTACCAGTACCAGAGGACAATCTGTCCTCCATGATCTACCTATCGTCTAATGGACTCTCTGGTCCCAAATGGATGTAAAATTATAAACGGTAAATAGACTAGCACTTGATCAAGGTGTACAATAATTTATGGGAAGTCTTCCTCCTATCTGTAATGGTCTTCCCAAAGGTTGCACCATTTCAATATGTTGCACTTGTTCAGCTACTCCTTTGAACAGGTCAAAATAACTCCTGGTGTACAAGTTCATATCCTTGCAAATAGCTCAAGATGATGATGCCCTATGCAATGTCAATGTCAAGTAAGCCCAACTGGATTATGATAGTATCAATTAAACATTTAAAATTAACAAAAATGAAAACCACTATATTGAAAAAAAATTAAATCCTATTGGTCCTCATGATTACGTTTCACTTGTTAAATTAATGGACAAGTTGTAAGCAACAAGAAATAAAACAAACCTAATCAACTATAATTTCTAATTTTATCACTACTATAAATGAAGAGTGAAAAATAAATTAAACTTACTTCTTAAAATATGAACAACAAAAATTAATTCACCTAAACATCACATTAAACACAATGTTCAACACGAAAAAAATAATAACATTTATTCATGAATATCCCAATTCAACATGAGACCCAACATGAACATTTATCACACATTATACATCAATTTAGAAATTATTAAACATATATGATATTATTAATGATATGTCATTATTTAAAACATTTAATATACAATATACTTTTGTAATTTCTAATAATTGTAACAATAACATTATCATAAAATTATATGTGATGCAAAAAACATATTTCAAGTAGTCTAACACAATTCATGATGGAAGGTAATCTCATTCATTTTAAACTATTGAAAAAATTGTTGATAAATGAAATAACAATGGTATAAACATTCACACTCCATCTCAAAAAAGTTTGAAATAAATTTATTCATTTCATTTGTTATGCACATCAACATTACAAATTGCATTGAAATCACATTTCACTAATCAAAGCATATGAAATTGTACTTCATTTATATTGAAAATTTATTATGAAATGGTGTTATAATGTTAAATTTTATCATTTGTCTAATACTAAAGCTTTTAAAAGAATTGATTCTTAATATTTCAACAAAAAGAATAACCATCTTTACCCATCCTTTATCCAATTTTTTTAATTTTTTTGTTTAATCTAAAACATTTGAATAATAATGTCCCTTATCCTTTACATTTTCAATTTTTTAAAAATAATTTGTGAATATTCATTTGAAGACTATTGGAGTGAATGGACATCTTTAAATGTGAATTTTTTTCATTCACAAGTTTTTTGTTTGATTTGGTTTTAATACTAAGCAAATTATGACCACCTAAAATGTTATGACACATTTAATATCATGACTAGGCAAAAAAATAAACATTGTTTTATGACATATTTCATTTTCATGATAATTATTTTTCATTTTTATGATCTTATCTTGACATTGTTTCAAGTTCAGAACATGTCACTAGAAAAATTTAAATTTTCAATTGCAACCTTAATTGAATGGTGTTTTCTCCCCCCACCTTTTTTTCCCTCACTTAATGCTAATTTAATAGATTCTATTGACATGGATTTCAATAGTTGAGCTTTTAAGTTTAATACCATCTAACAACAACCCCTTGACTCATCCATCAACATAATGCAAAGTTCACCAAAAATTCAAAGATATTTCTTAATGCATTTTTAAAAGAATATCCCTCCTACAAGAGAAGATGGATCTCCCATCTACTCCTTAAAAGTGGGACAGATACTACACCTACTTCACAAATAATACCCATGTGTAAGCACCATCCTTCTCCTACACCTTGTAATGTAATCTACCTATATTTTATATTTTGGTTCATATAACATTCATCATAAAGCCCATGGGTGGGGAACAACCTTTTTTTTATTTGTAGAACTTTTGAAATTGTTTGCCCCAATTTCAATGATTTTTTTTTAGCTGAAAAACTTCTGAAAAATAAAAAACAGGAATATAGAAAATTTGCCAAATTTCTATACAAGGTTCAAAATAGGTAGCTAAAACTATTATCTAAGGACACTTCAATTTTTTCATTTCATATTTTTTTAATAGCCAACTTATGGATGATTGCCACCTTAGCTACATCACTAGAAATAAAATAAAATAAAATAGTGAAATACATTCCCAAATACATTCTCAAATGAGGTAAAAAAAGCATTTGGAGAAATTTCCTAGTGTATTTGGAGGGACCTTATTTCCATGGAGGGACCTTAAACCCTAAACCTCTTAGAAAAGAGGAGAGATCTTACATCTACTATGTAGATTGGGAGGGGACCTTCAGACCTGGCAACTTTGAGAAGTGACTCGATTGGAAACTACTTCAGAAATGTGGCTAAGGTGTGTGTGTGTGTCTTTGCAAGAGACCAATCTTCCAACGTGCGAGCTGTGTCAAATCAACCATAATTGTCAGTAAATGAAAGATCATGAGCTTTGCTTCTCTGCCTGCATTTCAATCCTTGGTTTTCATCAAATATCTATTCTTTACCAAGAATCCATTAGGCTGGAACCTGCTACTTCAAAGACAAGGATCAAACAAATATTCGGCTTGTGATGTTCATTTTTTAACAAAGTGTATACATCTTCGATGCCATTATCTTGCACCGGAGTTCAATACTTGGGTTGCACTCATAGTGCCTTCAGATTACACAAGGTACAAACACCGAATGCTAACGAGACACTGCATACTGCAGTTGATTCAATTGTTCCATAAAGTGCTGAATGCAGATGTGCCTCCTATTTCCCAAATGTTCTAGAAATGCCACTGACATCCAGGAGAATTTCTCTACCTCCAAACTGGGTTGGATTTTCACACAACTACTGAAGCTTGCCTTGCTCAGCAGATATGTATATTATGATCCTTTCAAGTCCAAATTCATTACCGACCACCGCAATCAATCTTCAGAAACAGCCCAGAGATGCAACAAATTCATTACCAACCACTGCAATCAGTCTTCAGAAACAACCCAGAGATTCACATAAATTCATTACCAACCACCACAATCAATCTTCAAATACAGCCCAGAGATACACACAAATCCCCACCAAAGACTTTCTTGGGCAATTCAAAGGTTTCTGACCTGTTACAACTCGGGCTAAGGTTTGTCAAGGTGCGTGCACTGCAAGCTCTGCTTGAGACTCAAACTCACATACATCAGGTCTTTGCTGCAGTTCGAATCTGAACATCAGCTGACTCAATGTTTCAGTTTCCAGTCTCAAAATGTCATTTGTAAAGAAGCTGGAACTCTGCACTTGCTCAGGTGGAAGAGGAAAATGTCACAACAATCTTGCCCTTCATTGCTCCTCTATATATGACGTATGACCTGCATACATAGTACATGGCAAAATGTACTGTGATGCGCCTGGAGGAAGAAGAAGAGATCAAACCCTAAGTACTTAGGGTTCTGTTTTCCAAGAGCCAGGCGATCGATCGATCCACATTCGTACGCAACGAGTTTCGTTGTGTTTCCTTCCAAGGGCATTGCTACCAGCACGAAGGAAGAGATTTGCAACGTTGAAATGGCAGAAGAGTTGAGAGATGCCGCTGTGTTGATTGCGTCCGAAAATCCCCAAACGATGCTTCAGTAAGCAAACTTTGAGAAAAGGTGTGAAACAACACCGGAGAAGAAGAAGAAAATAGGTACAATCTCTTGGAAGGGAGTGTGGCGAACATACTTCTACCGCGGGAGAGAGGAGAGATTCTTCTTGTGTCGAAGATGTTACACCTGCAGCCATGGGTGAGGCTGCAACGAATGTGCGCGCCATCGCTGTCGGGTTCAACACCTGTTTTGTTTCACAACTTTCCGCAACAACGGCAGCAGCGGAGCCTTCTTCTTCACGACGGCCGCCGCTACGCCGCTGTCGTCATCAGAAGTTGCGCTAGCTCTGCTCGCCCTTCTCCCTGGTTGCTTGTAGGTCTGGGAAATCCTGGTTCCAAGTATCAAGGCACTCGTCACAATGTACATCCCTCCCTCAAAACCATGTCAATTCCATTGTTGCTCTTTTTCTTCTCGATCTCTCATCTTCTTCCTGAATCTGTGAGACAAAGAAGAAGCTCTTCTCACTGGCAGGAATTACAGTTCTCATCAGGAATGGAACACTTTCTGTGTTGTGTCGTTTCAGGTAGGGTTTGAGATGATTGATGCGATTGCACAAGCAGAGAACATCTCTCTCACAACAATTCAACACAAAGCACTTCTTGGCAAAGGTTAGAAAGCTCCCAAAACCCTGTGATAAACCAACTCGTCCTTCTTTCACAATGCTCAAAACCACTCTCCAACTTCTTCTGCTGCAGCAAAAATGGTTTCCTTAACAAATGCCTCTGAACATGGCTTCCACCAGATGTTGCAACATAATTATCCCATGCTTTTTTTCAGACTTTAGCAGTTTTTGGCTTGATGAAACTGTGTTTTGTTTGAGTTTTACACTTTCTTTGTAGTGCATGCTTCTTGCTGGAAATCACAAGCCTGTGTTGATTCTGTCACAAAGATTTGTCCTTGCTTTGTAGATCTGGACTGATAACTGTATGCACCATTTGGGTCATGAAGAGATAGAAATCAAAGCTTTGCTCTAAGTTGAGGAATGAGATACAGATACAGATGGGCTGTATTTGCAAGCCTGTATGTATGTGCAGGGTATGTTGGAGGTGTGCCAGTGCTTCTTGCCAAGCCTCAGACTTACATGAATTTGAGTGGTGAATCTGTAAGCCCTTCTGTTAGCCTCCTTCTCTTTACCATTCAATACATCAGCAGCAGCAGCCTGGATACACCGAATCAAGAATTGTGTCCATTTGTTTGCTTTTGCACTGGAGAAGAGATGTGTAGTTGTTTCATCCATTCTAGGGATACAAGTCCAAAAGGAGAATCAAAATGAAGCTTTTGGGCTCTTGTGGATTCAGGTTGGACCACTATCAACTTATTATAAAATTCCAGTGGAGCGTGTACTGGTGGTATGTATCTCCATCACTGTCTTTTCCACCTGAGTCATTAGGGTTTTAGGCAACAGCCATATGAGACACAATGTTCTTGCAGCCAATGATTAGCTCTAGTGATTGCTTTCTCTCAATTATGTGTTATTAGCATCTCTCAGTTGTAAGACCTTAGCACTACATTGTGGACCTTGAATCTTCAATTTTGCCCTTATCAGTGATTCCAGTTTGTTTGTCTCAGTTTGTTTGTACAGTGATTTACATGAATGCGATGATAATGTCGTCTTGTCTTGGTTGGGTTTCTCAAATGTTGTTTTTGATGTAGATATATGATGATCTGGATCTTGAGTTTGCAGTGATGCGGCTGCTGCCAAAGGGTGGCCATGGTGGTCATAATGGGTTGGTTTGCTTACAACTTGCAGTTTTTCTAACATGATTTGCATGGGTCTTCCTCAGATACTGTTGGAACTGCTTGCTTGTTTTCATAGACTCCTTTGGTCATGCAAGGTTTTTCATTGCAGTTGGAAGTCTGGTCTGTTTTGTGAGAGAATGATTACTTGAAGAACAGTTGTTTGCTTGGATGACAGGATGAAGAATCTGATGCACCATTTCAAAGGGAGCCGTGAGTTTCCTCGGATGCGCATTGGTAGGTGTGGAACACCTGTGTTTTGTTGTAGTACGTATGGATCCTCAGTTCTTTCTGTGTTTTCTCTGTTCTTCAGGGTTAGGTTTCCTCTTTGTTATCTTCTTGCTGAGATATTGTTAGATCTGAGATGTCTGGGCCATTTCATAATTCATTCAAGTTAACATAAATCACAATTATGGAAAAGTTATAAGTCAAGATGTATCAGTAGGCCTTGATACCTATGTTTCTTCCTTGTCTATTCAACAAATTTTTTTGGTTTCATTCTTTTTCTATTTTCCATCAAGCATGCTTATTTGAAATTTTTTTGTTAGTTAATGCTTCGGAGAGGGACAAATAAATGCAGACTTTAGAGCATTTGTAGTGAGCTTTGGTTGAAATGGATCAAAATAGAACAAATGGTTGAAATGTGCACAGAGAGTAAGAAGGGCATAGATCAAAGTTTTGGTTGTGAAGGAATGAGGACTGGGACATTACAGGAATAGGGAGGCCTACAGGCACAATGGACCCAAGAGCCTATGTGTTGCAAAAGTTCAGCTCCAGTGAAAGGGAAGAAGTAAGCTAATCAAAGCTCACCTAATTTTAACTTGCTCAACTATAGAGGGTTTCGTAAGTGATTCAGACTTTCTAGCATGCAACAGATTTTAAGTTGAAATTAAGTACATGGTGAAAAACCTGTGTCTTTTCAGCATGATTTCTGTCTGAGTCACATGGGGTGGAGGGTTGCAGCTGGATGCATCATTGCAACGAGGAGTAGAGGGAGTGAGGCTTCTAACCGAAAAAGGTCTTGAAAGAGCTGTCAGTACTTGGAACCAGTACCGCAAAAGCAAGCTGGCCAGCATACAGGAACTGTAGTTATAAGTGCAGAAATTGCATGATTTTTTTAATAACCAATTGTAGTGTTGATTTAAACAAAGCTATGTGGGAACAACTCCCAATCTGAAGTGTTACACCTTTATTTAGAGATTGTCAGTCATTTTGTTTAAAATTCTCTTTGAAGAGGGCATGAGCAGTCATATAAGTCCTTAAAGTTTAAAAATTACAGGTTCTGCTCATGTTAGTATGAAGTTATTGCTGTAGATCTAACATCAGTATTTCACAATCTAAAATCAGGAAATCTTTCTCCTCTGCGCAGAAGTTTCATACAATGTGTGTATTGTGTTTACTGACTGATGAAGGCATGAACAAAGGTATGAACTATGAACCAGTATAACCTGCTTGCCTAAAAGCCCAGAATTGGGCTTATCAAAGTACTGCTGTTCAGTTCCAACTTTGCTTCTGGTTCCAGGGAGGCCAGTTCTGATTTTGCTTTGGTATGTAGAACTTTGTGGTCAGGTGTACAAACTTGGCTGGAACCAAGACTGGAACTGGAACTGAATCTAAAACTGGCCAACTTTGGTAAATACCTTCTCTCATATTCTTCACAATTTTTGTTATTGAAGTAGGCTCCAAGTTCAAATTATTTTGTTGGAATCATTTTGTACTTCATTAATGTCGATTTCTAATGTTGTCATTGAGAGGACAAAATGGAAGGTGCAATCCTTTTAGTACTGTAACATATTTGGGGCTATTTGAGAGGTTCTCAAGGTTTTGATATTTAATTTAATTAAAATACGTCTTTTGATACAAACTATAAAACATGGGAAATGACATTGTAGTGTTACAACTTGTTGATTTCACTATTACTAGTTGGCCCCTGTGCTGTCAGCCCAAGTATAAGCTCACCCATCCCAACACTATTCTGGTTGAAGTGGACTTAATTCAAAGTTCTTAACCCAATAACATGCAAGCTCAAAGAATAATACAATTTTCAAGAGTCAATTGTCTTTGTAAGAAGAATGTCACTAGAAGGTATGACCACAAACAACCAATATGTGCCTATCATATGCAATGCTCTTAAAAATAAAAATGGATTGAATTTGGACATGTAACCAAGTAGGTGGAATATGTTTATAGTGTTCAAGTTATTATTTTAAAACTTGAAAAGTGTGTTCATTGATAATATTTGCTATTAGCAATAGATGTAAACAACTGAATTCAATTATTCAAATATCATATAGCATGACCCTACTCCAATCTCTTTCTTGACAACTTGGTGGTGGACAAACTTTATCGATAATGGTAGATTAGAGTTGGTTTAAATGGGTGATGTTAGGTTCAATTAGCAGTTGGTTTAGGACAAGCAACTTTATGTTCAATTAGTAGTCTTCATTGTTTAGGATGACACTTACCACCTAAACTATTTCATGTTAAACCCTTTTCATATTTGTCTTTTCATTTTAACACCTTTCAATTGTCATGTGTGGAAATTGAGTATTTTTATCTTCCCAAATGACACCAACACATATTTGAAATCGATTAGGTCACATCACATTGAATAAAAGGTTAATCCTCTTCAAATATTCTTTTGAAGATTAATGTGATTTCATTGAGTCTCATGGTTTAATTGATGCACAATTATTTTTAATGTTTTAAATAGGTGAAGATTGAATTTCACATTGTAGGATTAAATGAAGTGAAAATGATTTCATGGAAAATCAATATAATCATATGAAATTTTGTTTTGATTCTATGAGATTCAAAAAATTAATGAAAATGTATTAACATTCCAAACTTATGTCAATTTGATTGTCATCAATAATGTGGAGCAACAAGGAGACTTTGTTAGTTAATTTGAATGCTATCAAACATGGTACTTCTTGCAATTATTGGACATTTGTCAAATTATTTTCTTGTCATTGGAGCTAACATGTATTTATGAAGGTTGTTTGTTTGTTTTGTTTGTCATGTTGAAATTTCCCAAACTATGGTGCTTCTTGCCACACTCTTGATACCATTGGAAAGCCTTCCATGAATAGGAGTGCATCAATTTGGTTTCATACTAGTTCAACCTACGATGAAAAAATTATTGGATATTGAACATTTTTTTCACTAAAATTTCATTTAAATGAAAACTAAAAATTATAAAGGAACTTGGGTGTGCTCTTGATATTCTTGGGAAGCCCTCGTTGAAAAAGATTTAATGAAGGCAATTTGGAACTTTTTAGACATAAGGCGCAAAATATACTAAGTTTTGAATAGTTTTTGTCATTGGAAATTCAATTAAATTACAAAAAGTGGTTTTGGAAAGAAAAATTAGTCAGGTAACCAATTCTCATTTGGGCCAATAGCAAAGCCACACTAGTTGAAATAGAATCCCCTTTCTAAATTATTGGGTTTTACAACGATATGAAAACATGTTTGTAATTCAAAATTTAAGGTTGGGACACAAGTTATTAATTTTGAAAATTAATCCTCTTGCATTAATGCTAAATGATTATTGTTAAAACTATAAAAATTTGTAAATTTTAATTATAGGAATTAATTGTTATTAACAATTGTTGTAATCAACTAGGCAGTAACTACTCAACAATCACACTAGAAGATTCCAAACAACAATTTTTCTTATTAAGCAAATTTTTAATGTGCATTGTATAATTTGTTTTTAACTCATATTACATCTTTTTATTTGAGGGATTTTTCAAAATGTTGATAGTACATTTTTTAAAATAAAAATTGCATCCATTTTTCCCCATGTATCTTTGTAGGCATTTGCAAAGTTGTGAAGTAATTTAAGTTGATGAAACTTTTCCCTAGCAAACTATTTTTTAAAATTTGAACACTTCACATTTTTTTATTGAAAGATTGATATATCTTTTTACATCAATTTAGAAAGATGTTAGAACAATGTTCATTCTTGAATTGATGAGATGAATTTTTCATGCATCAAATTGAAACAATTTCTTGTGAACCTTTCTACCACCATACTTATTGATACGCCTAGTTGATTGAATGAAAACTTTGTTGTGCAATTTTATATTTTAAATTTCATTAGTTATCATTGTTATTGCATATAGTTTTTAAGCTCTCTTCAAAGGTATTTACTTCAATTCCATGTAACAATTGGTACAAAGTTTTGGCTTCAACTTTGAATTAATTTGTAACTAACAAGTGAAGACCTAGTTGTATTTTATGGGATTTTTTTTATAATCAAATTCTCAAGTTCATCTTGCAAATTCAACTTATGAACCATTGTGACACCAAATGGTGTTTAGTTTTTTGTTTCAATTTTTTGAATACTATTATTATCTAGTCTTAAACCATTTTTTATTTTTATTTTTTGTAGGTTTGAACCACAACAATGAAGAAATGATCAAATTGTTTTGCATGGCAACAAGATTGACAAATTGCACTTTGACGCCATGCATGTTATTTCCTAAAGAGATTTTGAAAAATCCCAAAGCTTTTGGAGGAAGTGGAATGTTGTTTATGATAATAAGCAAATAAAGATGGGAATGTTGAGAATAGTTGCTAATTGATAATTGTTATTGGAAAGAGGTGGAATATCTTTGGTGCCAAGTTAGTCACAAGGTAGCCCTTTAATTGGTATGTAAGTTAAGATAACTTCTTGTGTTTTGGTTGGAAAAGAACTACAAAGAAAGAAAATGAGGTTGGGTAACATAATTAAATGAAGTAGAAAGGTAGGAGGATCCATGTCATGATTTAGAAAATTTGTGAACTCTATTAAAGATACATAGTTTGATGGTATTTTGAACATTAATTGATTGGAACGAATTAGAGATTTGATGATAATATGTAATGCATACTAATCAATGAGATGTTGAACATAATTGGGCTTCTTCCTCATTTTGTTATCTCACAATTTGGTTAAACACACACTTTGTCGATCAAAGTTATCTTGTGCTATCCAATGGTGAAATGTGCATATGGTCATGTATTTTATGATCTAGATATGGAGTATTTGCATGAGATTGGAGCTTGTGTGCATTTGGACATGGAAATTGCATGAGATTAAGGTTTAAGTGTATTTACAAAAGGTTGAACCTTTTGTAAGCTAGTTCTTTTTCAAGGTCTTGACCACATTTGGCATTGACAAATACATGATTGAACATGGATCAATTTTGAGGTAGGAGTCAAATTCCATATTTATCATGAGTGAAAAGTCAGTATACACAAACAAAGAACATCAATGGAAATTACAACAAAAAGGAATGTGAAGCTTGTGAATTTTCTTCATACAAGGTTTGTATAGTTATTTGTTCAATGACCTTAGAAGTTACCACAAATAAGGTTTAAGGGCTTTATAAAGGATTCTGTAAAATCTTGCTAAGTGTTATATTTTGGAACCATAATTATTAGTAAATTTTTTGATATGATTTGGGTTAGATAACTTTAAGGATTCGATTCCCTTCATTATAATGTTCATGTTTAACTTTGGTTTTCATTAGTCATATAGACTCGTAAAACTTTTCTTCAAAAATTAGTCCACCTTGAACTCTAAATAAAACCTAGATACATTAAACCTTCACATTTTTTAAATTGTTGGACAACAAATTATATTGATGTAATAGCTAGAATCATTAATTTTCACATCTTCATTTTCACATCATCATCTATGCAATAACCAACATGCAACAATATGAAGCATTTGATCAATTTAAGGAACACAAACTTAAGTTGCATTATGAAAATGTTGATTTTTCCATGTTCAAGTGAAATATTTGGGTCACATGATTTATATAGGTGGATTGGGGTTCAACAAGTCAAGGTTGAAACCATTTCACATTTCTTTAGCCATAGGATGTTAGTTCACTGGGAGCCTTCTTTGGCTTGTGTAATTATTACCGCAAGTTTGTTAAAGAATTTAATAACATTATTAAACCTTTAACTAGTTGATGAAAATTGATTAAGAGTATATTGGGGGTGATGCACAAGAACATATTTTTCATGAGCTGAAAGTTAGCCTCACTTTTGTTTGCATTTTAAAACCCATTCAAGGATGACCATTTTATTTCATATTGATTGGAGTACCTTTAGGTTGAAAGCAATATTCACTCTACTTGATGATGATGGTTGAAAGTTTGTAGTGGCATATTTTAGTTGATCCAACAATAAAATGGGGCAAAATATAGCTTGTATGAAGGGGAATGTTTTGTTATTGTTTAGTCTATTTCATCATTTGGTTTTATCTTTATGGTAGCCCATTCAATTTAATTATCAATCACCAACCATTCAAGTTTTTGATGGAATCAAATCAACTCATAAGAAAGTTGATTAAAAGGGCCCTTATGTTATAGGAATATGATTTTGATAATGTCCATAAGGCTGGTAGGGTTTATTAGGATGTTGATACTAAGTCAAACCTCAAGTGCTAGTAGGAAGGATACCACAAAGGTTCGTTGGCATGGGGATGAAAATTTGACAATGGTACCAAAATGGTATGCTTCGATCTACCTACATACCTTATTGGGGTGTTCTAAAGATGTATTTTAAAGTGACATCGGTAAGGGGGATTCTCATGATTTGGAGATTGAACAAGAAGGTGATAGTGCCTTGGATATATACAGAAATGCACATATCATTGCATATTTGCAAGCAATGAAACACTCCTAGTTGGGTTGACAACTAAGGAACATGATTTGGTTATGCACAATGCCAAATAGTTCACAAAAGAAGGAAATTTCATCTTATGGGTGTGGTTGGATGGATGAATGTCAGTTGTGCTTCACCTAAAACAAGATGAAAGCTTTGTGTAGATGTTCATGAAAAGTTGAGCCATTTTGGGGTCCAACAAACCTATAATTTGTTCCACACAATACCAACGACAAGGGATAAAACTATAAGTTCAATAATGTGTTTCACGATGTGTGGTGTGTGATTGAATTTAAACATCATTCAACACACCCAGACCCCATCTACAACCATTGCCCATCAAATGGTTAAGGTCTTGGTGGAATTTTGATTTGGTTGGTTCATTGAGTTTGATAATATGACATAATTGGTATGTTTTGGTTATGATTGAACATTTCTCCAAGTGGTTCAAGTTAGTGCCATTTTTTGTTCACTAAGTTTGATGATTTGACATGATTAGTATGTTTTTGTTATAATTTAACATTTCCCTGAATGGTTGGAGTTGTTGCCATTGATAGATTGTAACAATGAAAGAATAACATATGCATTTATGGATAGAGTGTTCATTAGGTTTAATGTTGGACAATTGAAATATTCATTAAACAAGGTACAAAATTCCATGAAGAATTCCAATAATTATGTGAGAAAACATTAATAAATTATCACATTACTTCACAAAACTATCTTGAAGGAGATGGGGTTAACTGAATGAATGATGCAAATAATGAATTGGGGATTTGCAAAAACATGGGCTCCAAAAAGGCCATATTAAAAATTGGGATTTACAACTACCATGTTTTGCTATGGGGTATAGGAAGCAAGTTGTTGTATGAGCCTAAGCTTATAACCTAGAGTTAGGACTTGGGATGGTAAAATGTTTTTCCTTTATACACATGCAAGTAAAACTCAAAAATTTAATCACAAAATGAATGTTATACAAATAAACTTAGAAGCAAACATGGGGATAATGTAAACATGCATTCTCATTATGGATGAATGATTTTTTTCATTCATCTAATGTATGGATGTTTTTTTTTGAATTTAGATGTTTTAATATATAAAACTTCCATCAAAATTATGGATGAATTTTTTATTTTATCAATGAATTTTTTTCCCCTTAACTTTAATTAACTAGAGCTTCATGAAGCACAATTTAATTATATATGATATGATAATATAATTTAAATTTCATTATAAATGTATTTGATGGCTATGGTTTTAAATGCCATTATTTTCAAATATGTTTTAACTATATTACCATTATCATGCTAACATCCACCCCATGGTCATTGTTTGAAAATTTAAATAATATAATTTATTATTATTATTTTTTCAAACAAACTAACTCAATGTCATTGATGACAATGAGTTCTTTTTCCCTCTCCAAAGGTGCCACAACTTCCATCAAAACTATTTATAAGTGTTGTGGACAACAATGGGGGATTTTTTTCATTCTACTTCGAGTGTGCCATATTTTTCTTCAAATTTAACTAATGTTGTTGGCAATGATGGGTTTTGAATGCTTTAGATATTTTTAAACTACCTATTATAATTGATGACAATGAGGTTTTGAAATAAACAAAAATTCAGTTTCAAATACCTTAATTAGCTTTCTTCAAACAACCTATTATCATAGATGATAATGGGGTTTTTTTAATTATTATTTATTTTTGAGGTGCCCTAATTTCTCACAAAATACATATAGACAATGTTGTTAACAACAAGAGGGGCCGGGGGGGGGGTGTTAACATTCATCCCATGACAACATATTTTCAATTGCTTAACATTGTTGATGAAAATGATTTTTTAAATAAAAATTTAAATATTATTTTGGTCTTATCATCATATTTTTCCCTATAGTCACATTATTCATCATTATTAAATGGCATTCAAGTTTGAAATATTACTTGGACAACAAATGAAGATGGATATGAATAAATTTTATTTATTTATCTTTTAATTATGGATGAATTTCATCCAATGATTGATTGATTTAATCCAATTCATAAATGAAATTCATCTATGCAAAAATGACATTCATCCATATGAAATCATTTATCTATGGACACATTCATCCATGCAAGTGAATTAAAATCATATTTAGCTTTAAGTTACAAGCTTCAAGCTTAGGCTCTATGTTCATGAACAAACCATCCTTTGAGGTACAGGTTTAATCAACAAATTTTTCTTGCATACTTTTCACCGTATTTTTTATTATTTGGCCATTAGTGCTAGTTACTAGCTTTAATCCAACAAGATGAGATGATGGTCATCAATTTGGATGATCCAAACATGGCTTCAAACATGTGAACAACAAACAACCTTTTTCCAACATGTAATGCTAATGGTTGTGGAAAATTTGGTGATCACCCAACACCAAAAAACATTTCAATATGCCAATATTCAAAGAGGTGGTTATTGACCTTAGAGTTCATAAATTTAATTGAAGAATTTTCTTTATCTATAGTAAATAACACCAACTATGTTGGATGTGATTATGAAATGTGTCATTTTGTGTGTGTAAAAGGTGTTACATTTTGACATGTTATTGTTATTGACCTCATAAACCAACACATATGTTGTGACAATCAACATGAAAATGACATGCCACATCATTTTTAACAATCATGGTTGCAATTCATATAATTCATCAATATCAAGGTTTGACTATTGACTATTTTGCATTTGGTTCAATTGGAAAACATCATTGTGAACTCACTTATATAACATTTTCTTGTATAAAAAAAGAAATAAATATTCACACCATTGACACAAATGAATTTTAAAGTTGAAAATGCAAATTAAAAAACTACCAAATGGCATTTTTATGTCTCATCTTTGGAAATATTTAGAAAAACCCACATCATAATTCAATCTTTGAACATGACCTCTATTGCTTCAATATGAAAAATAAAATAAAATCACAATTTACAACATCTTAAATATGTAAATGCATTTAAAAACTATAGCCAAGAAATAATATATTTGTTTCAAATTGTGACAATGAACAAAATGAAAATTGAATTTCATCAAAGTATTCCAACATGTGATTCACAACTTGATCATGTATGGTCAAATACCTCATAAACAATGCACATTAAGAACAATTGAGGATTTTTGAATACATTGTAACTAAATTCATTTAATCTAACTACTTCCATGACCATATCATGTCAACATATGATTTTTTTAGTTCATTGCCAAACAAAAGACAAAGACATTATGTGATAGATAGCTTATTTTGTTTGTGACCATACCTTAACCCTCCCAATTCATGGAGCCTTGTCACACTTTTGGTATTATTGGAAAGCCCTCAACAAGTCAAATGCTTGTGTAAATTTCAGACCCAATAGGACCAAATTTTAGACTGGAGAATGGCAGGGAGGTTTCTTCTCGTACATAGGATCTTAGTGGATATGGGTGATGTCTTTGCTGTACAAGGAGTCAATGAGCTATTGGAGGCAATATCTTTCAGCAACTACCCATCATGTTCAGCATCTTACTAGCACAAAATTTGTAGCTTTCTTTGCATGATCTTAAGGCCCTGTTGAGCAGAAGTTCAAATTTCCTTCAAAAGTTGGGGAGGGAGAACTTTCTTTGCAGTGTGTAGAAATCCTGAAGAGGATTGGAAAAAAGGGCCCAAAACCCAAAACCCTAAATCCGATAATGCTGGGTTCATCATAGTATCCATGAGCTTGGTACAATCTCTCATGTGTGCACCATGTGGAATGCCAAAGAGGATTGGAAAAAAAACCCAAAACCCTAAACCCTAAATGCAATGATGCTGGGTTCATCTTAGTATCAATTAGCTCAGTTCAATCACTCATCATTTGCAATTGTTGTGCACAAAAATCATGCTTTGTAGATGTGACTATTCACCTCCCTTCCTGCAGTGGACAAAGTGCAGGTGAGAGAATTTCAAACAAACAAACCAAGAACCAAAGTTCACGTAACAACAAGGCATAATAACAAGGATCCAAAGCAGTCAACATACCTGGAAACTTTTGAACTTGTTCCATCTTGACTAAGGCAGCAGGGTCTTCCTGTTGTCTGGCATCTTCAACTGACTGTAAAAGCAACCAGCCAGGATTTTAGTTTTCTAGTGTATCATCCTCATTCGAAAGTTTTGCTATAGGGCATTGACTAGTAGGTTTCTGCAGTTTTGAGCTACAAAAATTGTATAAGCTTCTTCTGTATGGTTGGCACTGCTGGAATTTTTGACAAGGAAAATATTCAAGTCCTTACCTCTGGTTTTGCCTTGATTGTTTGTTGGAGAATCTCTTGGTGATTAGAAAGATCAATGGCACCCATGCTGCAACTGACATCTGAAACAGCCTCTTCAAACACAAGAGGGTGTGACTGCTGATACAGCCTGAGCCACACAAGCATCATAAAACCTGCACCCAACAAACATCACATTATTAGCATGAAAAAAACACACACTGAAAAATTGTAGCATCACAAAACCCGGCACCCAACAAACATCGCATTCTTACTATGAAAAACACACACCCAAAACTTGAGAGTGAAGTTATAAATCTAAGACACAATTTAGACGATCAGCAGGGATTTTGCTGAGAGATCTCAAGATCCACATGTAACCAAATATCTGCTTGTAACAGGGACCATGTTCTGAAGAATTTTACATAGGAAATGTCCTATATCAATGTGATGCTGAAACAACCAAAATTCCCATCAACAAGCCAAAAGGTGCATGAGAGTGAGCATGTGTATGTACCACCCCACAAGCGAGTGGAGAAAGATGACATATTCCATGCCAAGAGAAAGGCAACAACTAGAACTGCCTTCTTGTGAGAATAGGTACTCCATGCCATCCATGCTCGCACCGCAATAGACTGACCTGTACTAGGCATTTACAACAGAAATGTCAATGTGATTTAAGTACAGATGTTTCTAGACCCCTGAGTAATTTGGTGTGTTTTAGCATAAGAAAGCAAATGAACAGAAAGGGTTAGTTCAAAAGTTGCAGCTCGTACTGCAGGGTCCTCACCATGAGCTTGAAGCTGATTTGAATAGCAATTACAGCATTTTGGAACAGTGAAGACTCCAAAATAGCCTGCAAAAATACGTCACAAAGAATGTTGATTTAGGGTTTAGGGTTAAGACCCAGGAATGAAAATGAAAATTTCTTCATGAAAATGAAAGATAGATAGAAAGGAGGAAATATTTCAAACACACAAAGGCGAACAAAACTCCAAAGAGACATCCTTGAGCCTGCTCTTGCCAACAACCAGAGTACTGCTCCCACCTAACACAAATCCACAAGCTCTAGGTTTGTCACTTCCATATTCTGCATTTTGCAAGTTTGCTTCTGACAATTGGGACTGTAACAATTGCCTAGTGCAAGCAAGAGGAAATGCAGAATTTTCATTCCCACAACAAACAAACAAACGAGAACTTGAGAGTTGCTAAGTGAAGGTGCGCAAACCAAGATAACTCTTTTGAAGTATTGATATTGGAAAATTGCGAAGTTGGGTAGTAGGCAAATTTTCACCTTGAGGGTGGTAGCTGGGTCACCAGAAAAGACCTGCCTTGTCTTCGTCAATACCAAATTAATCGCTGGTAAGAAAATGCGGATCCATCGAACAATGTCAGCCTCTGTGGTGCAGCAACCTGTGCCAACATTATCCTCACTCAACTGTGCAGCTGATCTGCACCCCCCAAATTCTTCATCCATGAAATAACATGGAGAGAAAATTGCATACACAAACAAACTGTATGCAATTTTTGAACAAAAATGGCAAAGACTAAAATGTGCACTGAAGACTACACAAACAATCTTTGCAATCTTGCAAAAAGCTGTAACTGAATACCAAGGTTCAAGAGTCCCACAAACATCGAGGTTTTCCCAATTTGTGTTTGACATAAAACCCCGGCCAGAGTGCTGAGCTGAAGGAAGGGAGGTTTAGTACCCAGGTATGAACATGCGGTAGATGAAGACAGCAGCCAAATAAAACAGAGCAAAGTTTGCTCCAATTCCAATTAACCTGCACCCATTTTGCACGTGTGTCAAACACAGAATATCAAATGACCAACAAACATCAGTGAGTCCAGAAACCTTGTACACATACACACAACATACACACACTGATGAACTGTCAGTCACTTACAGACATGCATTATTTACACAGAGAAACCGAACTCACCCACACCGAATCCTTGGCATAAAAGAGGTTGACAGAATGATAAAGCTCCCAGCTCCAAACCAGAGTGCTGAACGAGGAATATCTCGCCACATTATCAAATCAACTGCAACCCAATTGTACGAGCTGAATAAACTGAAGGTTTCGACTAAAGAAAAAAAACCATTGAAAAAGCACTTCATTTTTATGCACCCTGTCTCATTCATACCCTTTCAGATTTTCCTATAATTGGGTAGAGACTGGTACAAATTGGGTATCTAGAGCAAAAGGAATTGGGTTGAGAAAAATATTGCATATGTAAAAATTGCATACCTAAAGCTTGCAGCCAGCCAACATTCATTGTTGAAAAATCCTCTTCTGTGACATCAATGAAATATGCAAAATGCCATCTTCAGCAATTCTTCAGCAAAAATTATGTTGCAATAATTCTTCAGCAAAAAATTTCTCCCACAATAATCCTTCAGCAAAAAAATTCTCCTGCCATAATTCTTCAGCAATTCTTCAGCCAATGCAAAGCCCAAGTTAGTGCATTCTGTGTGTTGAAGAGAATCACAAACCTGTTGTGGGCATTGTGGCAGAGGACCAGTTCAATGGAATTTGCTCCAAGCTCGAAGGAGCAGCAGCAACCAGCATCTCAGGTAGCAGCTCACATTCAGGAGGATGGCTTACAGGCAGCAGCATGGGTGGTGGTGGTGTAGTAGTGAGCAGCTCTTGAGGTGAAGGATGATCATGAACAACAGGTCGGTGCTTGTGCTGCTGCCGAGGAGCAGCTGCCCAACTTTGTCTCTGTGTTGCAGCAATCTCTTCCTCCTCATAAGCTCCTCCATCATCACTCTGCTGCAGCTCCTCCCATTCTCCTCTCGAAAGTCGACCATTTGTAGCTTGTCTGCTTGTGTTGTTGTGCTCACTTGCTGGTGCTGCTGCTCCTGTGCTGCTCTCTCTGTGAATCAGTTGAATCTCTGTGTTATCAGCCTTGAGCTTTCTTGGGCTTTTTTGTTGTTGTTGGTGTTTTCGAGCATGTCTTTCAGCTCGGCTCAGTCTTTCATCTGCAAGAGAATCTGGAGCTTCTCTCTGGGAGTAGGAGAAGGAGGATGAAGAAGTTCTGGGGCTTTTCAGAGAAGCTCGCAGCAGATTCATATCTTCCATGGCATCTGTGGATTCACCCAATCCTCGAGCAGAAGCTGCCGACCTTCTTGCTGCATTGCTTCTGCGAATTTCCTTCACTACCTCATGTAATGCTCTCAACTCTTCTTGTGTGTCTTTGGCATTAGCATTCCTGCTGCTGCTACTGCTGCTGCTGGAGCGACTCCGGGTGGTTGTTGCTGCTTTCTCTGGCTGTGGATCCATGGATGCTGCACTTGCACTGCTTCGGAAGCGCGGAGTTGATTGTAGACTTCGCATTCCATACAGATATCCCTCCACATCTGCCATATCCATCCCATTTGCGCTCCTTACCACGATGTTGCTTGCACCCAGCTGCAAGTCCTTGTCCTCCTGTTGTAGCCCAGTGTAACTCCCCACTGCTGCTGCTGCTGCTGCTGTTGCTGTATCTCTGGAGCTGCTTCTGCCTTTCATCCGCGATGAGGATCTGGAAGATGTCCGCTCTTCTTTGATGGGTGCAGCAGCAGCAGCTCCATACGCATCAAAGGCGTCCAAATCCGCAATGTCCACACCATTGCGACCTCCTCCTCCTCCCCTACTCTTGGTCCGTCCTTCTCTGTCCCTTGCGTACCGATGACGATGAGGAGCGTCGTCGTCCTCCAAGTCCGCTGGAAACTCTTCCCCCCCATTCCTAGTTTTGAGTCGCGACGAAGGACGCGATGCAAAGCGCTCTACTGCGGCGGAGTCATGTTCCACGGGAATCTTGACGCTCTGGGATCTGGAGAAAGGCATGGTGGTGCTGCTGTACACAAGAGGATTGGACTCCTCCATTGAGTTCGGAACTCTGCCGAGAGCTTTGTCAACAACAGAAGGGACTTGATGCTGCAGCATTGCAGCAGAGGAGGTGGCTGCTTTCAGTTGCGGAACAGATTCCTCCATTGCACAAGGACCCTTCTTTCTCTTTTAGACCTTCTTCTTCTTCTCCTTCTTCTGCTCCGCTGTGCAGCGGCGGCGGTGGCGGCGATGGAGCTGCTGAATAGCAATTTGCGATCGAAATTGCAAATGGGGTTGTGTCGGATGGTGGTCTTCTTGTCGTCGTCAATGCAAGAAACAAACAGTAACACGACGACAATGTAGTTAAGTGATGGAGATGGGGGAGAGAGCCGTTTGTTTGTTTGTTTGTTTGTTTGTTTGCACAACGGAGTTGTACCTTTGAAAATTCGAAAACCAATTCGTTGTCAGACAGAGAGACAGAGAGCAACTTCTGAGAGTTGGGTCTGTGCAATCCTCTTTCTGGATCCCCACTCAAGATCACCAAACAAAACCAGAAACAAAGAGCACAAGTCCTCCTCCTCTTCCTCCTCAGACTACCCACCAAAGCTGTTTTCCTTCTGAGAGCTGGCTCATCAAATACACACACACACACACAAACCAAGTCTTTCAAAAACACAGAAAAACCAAGCTAGGTATTTCTTTCTTTCTGTGAGCTCATCAGCTCTCAACAAAAGAAAACTCCTCCAAAAACACACACATACAAAACACTCAAAACAAAGCTCATCATCAGACAAAACTAGTCTCCAAAACACACACACACACAAAACCAAAGCTGTTTGTTTCTGTTGAAGCTTATTGTCACTCAACAAAACGAGTCCTCCAAAAGACACACACACACACACCCACACACAAAAAAGAAAACCAAAACTATGTTTCTAGGAGCTTGTTACTATCACTCAACCAAACACAAGAGTCTTTCCACTTCAAATCAGAAATTGCAAAGCTCTGTCATATTTGTTGCACACATTTGCTACCAACCCAATGCACCAAAAAAAAGGCAATGCATGATGAACACATTTTTCTCCTCCTCAGTCATGATCTGCAAAACCTAGCATTTGTTTTTTCTCGTCACCCTAACAACCTCATCAAGCTCAGTACTTCATCTCTGGAGGAATAAAGCCTTTACTCACTCAAGTCTCTCACATACAAGTTTCAAACTGGAAAGCAGCAACAGCAAAAATAAACAAATCTGCATCTATATTTGTATATATATATTAGAGTCAGTTTCTTCAATTCCAAATTTCAGCAGAAACCAACAAAAGCTGCATTGAATTGAATATAAGGTAGCCTGCCTACACAAAAATGTATAGAAACTTCTTGCACTGACACAAAATGCAAAATTTCAAAACCCACCGAGTAGAAGGCTAGAGAGACTACTGAGAGCCTAATGTAGCTTTATTACTTCTGTTCACTCAGGACTCAGGAGCAGCAGCTGTAACTTATTCTTTCTTCTTCTTCTTCAAATTTAACAAAAACTGTGTTGAACTCAAAAACTCATGGAGTAATAAAAATGAGGAAGAAGATGACCAAACATGAAATTGCCAAATAATCAAGAGACATGTGTTATGTATGTAAGTAAGTAGTAGGTACGTTCCGCTGGTCAGAAGATCCCAATACAGCCTGGTTGGTGGTACCTTCCTCCAGAGAAGATCCAGCTTGCTGAAAACAGGTTTCTTCAGGCAGGTGAGGGAGCTGAAAATATAAAGAAAAAAATCCAGGCAGTGCTTTACGCTATGTAAGAAGAACCTCTGTGGGTTTTTTTTTTTGGCTCACTGATTTTCAAAAACTGTGTACTTTTACAGAGTTTGAATTCAAGTGATTTGTACAACTAATTTTGGTACTTAATTACTGAATTGGTAATAACTTATTACTGAATCCTGATGCATTTTCATCCCCCCTCTCTAACTCCTGCCACTCCTCCCCTCTTTCATCAGTGACATACTGAGTAAGTGTTTCTCTGCACCAGCAAGTGAAGTTGTGTTATGTTTGTATGGTGCTATCATGAAGCTTAATTGATTTCCAGCAAATCATGAAGCAATTCAGCAACCACTCCAATCCAACTGTTTACTATTATGCCACACATTTTTCTTGTTCGAGGTTAGATATTTGTGTGAGTTGTGCCTCTAAGCAAATGGTTTCACAGGTATTCTCATATGCCTGCCCTTAAGTGTGTCGTGTGTAGGCTTTACATGTTGGGGAGAGATCATCTTGTAATTGAGTTTTGCGAGTATTTTTGGATGCCCCTAGGTTATCTTCTAATTGGGTGTTGTGGGTATTCTAGGATGCCCCTAGGATGTGTGTTGTCATGGGTGGGTGGGTTAGATGTTGGCCATGAGTTCATCTTGTAAGTTGGGTGTTGTGGGTATTCTCTGATTGCCCTTAGGTGTGACATGCCGATTAGACATTTCATCTTTTTGAATGCTGGATGAAGAAATTGGATTCACATACATGGGATCAATATTTTTAATTTTTAATTTTTTAATTGGAAAAAGAAACCAAACAAAATTTCTTAAAACAAGTTGGAGTGGGTTAGAATTATGTTTTGGTCACATAACATGGGCAATTTCTGGTGGACAAAATGTGACAAAAAAGGGTTGCCCAAAACATATTATTACTGTGATACTTTACTACAAGAAAGCATCTTTGCAGCTTCTGGTATGCACAAGGGAAAGCATACAGACAGAACTGTGGTTCTTATAGTTTCTTACAGCATAGCTCAGGAGAGACTTCATGGTGGCAGATGTTCAGAGACTGATATCAGACCCTGGCTTTTACTGTAAGACAATGTGAAGTACCCTACCCCTTCTTACATAGATAGATCTTCAGAGGCAAAGTGTGTGAGATGCAAATCCCAGATGTTATATCACAGATCTTCACAATATTGTAAGTGGGTAGTACATAACTGGAGCACCAGATATGTCAATATGGGACAATGGGATACACCGAGCTGGTATCATATGTGTTGTGTTCCCAACTACCTAAACCCTAACCTGTATTGTTAGGGTATTTGGTTTGCAAGGTTATTATATCTGGGAGTTCAGGTTCTTGTGACCCGGATCTGAGTTGACACTCTTTGATTGGAATTGGGCACAAGAATTGGATTGTGAAATTATTTTTTTATTTTTTTATTTTTGGCTAGACCTAGAACCAAAAATTGGTGTAGTAGGAAAAAAACATTCTTGAACATAGGATCAAGATTTTTAAATATTTTAAAATTTTGAATTAAAAAAAAAAAACTTCTTGATTAAGTAGGATGAACTTTATAGTTAAAATATTGATTTTAATTAGTTGTTGAACTTTTGTACAGATATAGACTCATGTTTTAAATTTTTTGTAAATTTTTTTGTCTTCATGTAATCTTTAGCATTAGAGAGTGTGTCATGTATACATGGAATTGGACTCTATTTTTGAACTGGGCTGAACGGTTCTTGAATTTGAAAAAAATGTGTTAAAATCAAAACCAAAGACTTCAAAAATTGAGCTCAAAACCCCACGTAAAGAATTTCAAAATAAATTTCACAATGTCAAAACCATGATCAAAAGTTCTCTTAAAATTTTTATTTAAAAAAAATCTTGCTAAAA
>Ga0116229_10001846_pt1 | contig 33854 bp, 29 predicted proteins | sample S1TSphgellanicum_3_FD_87313 | JGI IMG/M metagenome (GOLD analysis project Ga0116229, IMG submission 87313) | Host-associated microbial communities from peat moss isolated from Minnesota, USA - S1T2_Fc - Sphagnum magellanicum MG | ecosystem: Host-associated > Plants > Peat moss > Unclassified...
AAATAGAACATTGCATAACATAAGTACACTGAACTCAATCACATGACTTCTTTGCTACAAAGCAGGCTTCAAAAGGTGTGAGAAACCTGACATGTATGTTTGTACAGATATACGGCATACTTCGCTGCATTTGGTTATTTTGAAGCAACTTGGAGATCATATCTTACAACTGTGGCAGTGTCACTGTCTGCTACAACTGTTGAGTCTTTATGACAATTTCACAGTATCTTTCACTGCAATCACAGCGGGCATGCTTCCTTATTGAATAAAGCAAAGGAGCACTTGAGCTTCTGTTAGTCATTCTTGAATTCAAAGTTCCAACATACTTGCATAGTTGAATGGCACTTCAACAAAGCCCAATTGCAGGTGGATACCTTCAATGTGCCTGAAACCTCTCCCTGTGACAATGGTCATGACCATTCATAAGAAGATCCACTAGGTCACCATTCTCTGCAGCCAGCAGGAAATTGAGAAAGTCATGTAGGTAGCTCACCTCTCGGTCCTATCCCTTGGATCATGCTCTGGAAACCTATGCCAGAATGCTTGCCCCTTCCCACACAGACTCCCTCATTCTGTTCCCTACAGCTTCTTAGTGTTGCCTTGCCTTTCCTCACCAATTCCAAACCAGCAACTCTCCACTCTCTCCTTATGTGTCCACTGCCATTGCACACCTTTGCTTGCACTGCACCACAGTGTGGGCAGAGACAATCCCAATTGTTTGTATTGCACCCACCCAATGTAGCCCATCCCAACATCCCTGATGCTGATTCCCATGGGAGTGCGGGCCAATGCCCATGGTCAGGCAAATGCAAATTCTAAGGCATAAGGTGAAGCTCCTACCCAGGAATATACATTGATGCCAATCATGTGCATGGTTATCACATTAGCACAGCAAGCCTATCCAGCACAATGAGGAAACCAGGGCAAGATTCGAGGGGCAGGAGGATGACCCTGATGAAGAAGGTTTATATGAGCCCAACATGCAGTCTGATGGTGATCATCAAGATGTGGTCCCGACAGCTCTTGCCATGCACGTTCAAGAATCTACACACCTCACACTTTTTTATAAAGGTCAAGTCTAGGTTTTGGGCACTGTACCACCTGAAAAGGTTGGTCAATTTTTTACTCTTGCCTTTGTTGTGTGTATATATGAGTGGTGGATAAATTCAGTTCACAGCAACAAATTGTATGCAGCAATGTAGAAGTATATTTTATGTGTGCTGTCATGATCTATGAAACTGGAAGGTTTCTGGCTTGGTTTTTGCTTGTTATATGATGTTTGCAGGTCCAAGCTGTGCTACTTTTACTTGGAGGTTATCCAACCCTGCCCAGCTTGTCAGTTGGAAATCTGTCCAGCCATCTTAGTAGTATATCTCACTACTGTTTTTTCCTTTGTTTTGCTACTTGGACAGGGTGTGCTAACTTTATGCATTAGAAGGGGATCAGGCAGGCTGTGAATCCACTTTAAGTCTTGTGGACCACAAGCATGTGAGCCACTGATAGGGAAAGAATCACAGGAGTTGATGGAACTTCTAGCATGCATGAACATGCCACAATGGCTTGCACTCTGACAAGGAAAAAAGTATAAGGGAGCACAGTTATGACAAAAAATTCACCACAGTTCACAAAGAGGTTGCCAAAAGGTGTTGCCTCTTCCTTCTCCATGTTGTAAATTCACAAATCATGGTGTTGTTATTCTTTAATGCATTATGTGTTGTTTGCCTGGCTACATCTCAGATGTGGTAAGGTGGTATGCCTATTGATCTATCTAAATTGTTCACAAGCTTTCTTTAAGTATTTGGGAGACACCTTCAGCTTTAATGCAGATATTCGCTGCAACTCTGTTTTACACAACCCCCCCCCCACCCCTCTTCCAAGGAAACACTAAAATAGATAGATTCTAGTGGAAGTGAGCCAGTGGTTTATTTTGCACAAGATGCATCAGAAAAAGGGTCAGTCAGTTTGCATCATGAAAATTCGCTGGTGAGGAGCCTGCCTCTGTTGCCAATTGAGATTGCTCTGCTGCTGAAGTGGCTAGTCCTGTAGGTAGCTGTTTGCCAGAAGAAGTAATGTATGTCTTCATTCTCTTTCTCTTCACCTCTTTGAATCCTTTAACTGTTCTGTTGGCTTTGGAGTATTTGAAATTATCAGGCAGTGGCTAGAGAAAAGAAAATTGCAAGTGATGATGATATGTCCATAACCCATGACAGTTACTACCAATCTCTCCAAAATACTGTCAAAGATTGCTACCAAAAACCCCAGGAATTCACCACAATAGGAGCATATTCCCTGTTAAGGGACTCCTTGAGAGTTTTCAGATTGTATCATGCCAATGAAACTGCTACTTGACTCTAAACAGTAGTTGATGGGGTGATGTAGAAGTTGTACTCCTAACCTTACATACCAACTCACCTGTAATTGGTTACAAGAGATGAAGGGACACACGTTGTCTTAGGTATCAGGTAGATTTTCTGTTTACATATCCATTTCCTGACCCCAGCCCCAGCAATGTCCTTTGTGCGAACTTGAACATCAACTGATCTATATCTCTGTTGCTGTACAAGAGAAGGCTTTGTACCTGGTCTTTTGTGATGACAGTTCCTTTGCATGTAGGGAGGTCCTGATTGACTTCCTGTAGTTGAACAGAAGGATTGAGTTTCTTTCCCCAGTGGTCAGCTCATCAGTAAATGAGCTGTGTAGATATGATGGTGGAAAAAACATGCTTCTACCCTCTCAACAATGCTTACCTTCAATCTAGACATGAAATCTGAGGCATAAATTTCTCCATCATCTGGTTTTCGACCTTCTTCTACTCTTACCTGCTCATGGCTGATGACTGTCTTTGGTGGTTGGCTGGCAGCATAAGTTGGACACCCGAATTTTGTATTGAAGTGCTATATTTTGTCAGGGATTCAAGATGGACCACAGGAACCTTTAATTGCTGATTCTATTGAGTATGTTGTGAATCAGGTACCTGTCTCCAAGCTGTACTCACTTCTGTCCAGTGACCAACCTACTGTTTGCATCTTTGCTTTTTCTCCCTCCACATGTTGGGTGTGATGCTTGAGGCAAGTCCAGTTCTGAGGCTTTAGAAGGTTTCCAGGCTTAGGACCTGTTGTGTCAGTGATCCCTTTGGAAAAGAGTCGACCAGGAACAGAAGATACTAGTGCTTTATACTGAAGGTTGCCATCTGCACAGTTGGGGTCTTTGTTGGCTTTGCCTACCAAGGCAAGGATATTGTGTTTAGATTCATTATAGAGTATAGTAGCTTAATGGATTTTGGCCCCCAGGTAATAGGTCTATTTTTATACGATGATTTTTGAAAGATGATATGTTGGCTTGTGTTGAAACTTGAGATTAGTTATAGAGTTCTGATATCTTGAAGGATTTTAGTTTCTTTTAGAGGATTTTTTTGAAGATTATATTTTTGCATTTGAATTTCCATAATTCTTATTTTGCCTTAAGATACTTTTTAATGTAAATGGCAAGGCTACAGTGTGACACACCCCTTGTTAAGAGAATATTAGGTGGAGGATTGTGTGTATTTTGGTGACAAGTTTGGTGTTTGTGGTGTGATATTTTGGTGAAGTGGGGTGATCTTTTATGATATTTTTGGTGGTATTGGGTTCTTGATAACAAGCTTGAAAATGTTCTTTCAGGGGAATAAGAGACCAACTTTGCTCATTGAGAAGGCCTTAATCTCATTTCCTTCACACCAATGCAATGTTTCCATTGTGATATACTTTTCACTTGTAATGGAAATATTTGCATGCATTCCAGGTATCATGGCATGGCCCTCATGTACTGTACACTTTATGTTTCTTTCCTAGAGTTACAAAATTGTTACAAATATGTTTTAATTTGTAATATTTGATCAAGGATATTATGTTTTAATCACCAATTCAAGTTGTTTGTATTGATATGTTCAGTTATTTCAAATTTTGAATTCAAACTTTCACTATTGGAATTGGAATGTGAACGGTGGAGTGTATAATGCATTCATTAATGTTAAATGCATTTTTTCCCAATGTAATGTTTTCATTTCTAATGGATTTGATCTTTGTATGTGATTGTGATAATTGTTAATTTAATAGTTCAAAAGTGTAAGGTTTTCATTTATGTGTCTCTCGCTAAAAAGTATGAAAATGTTCATTTGAGTGCCTTTATTTTTTATACATGATGTTATCAAATGTTATTTGTTGTTCTTTGTTCAATACACATTGAATATTTTGGTGCAATTAATATGCACTTCAATACATTTTTTTTGAAGTACATGTTAATTGCACCAAAATATTTTGTGATTTAACTACAATTACTTTATATTTATAAGGATAATTTTTGTATAAATTTGAATCAACATATTTGATGATAGAAAGGTGAAAATAATTATTTTGACATTGATTCAACATTTTAAACTATTTAAAATAATTTTTATTATTTAAAGATGCAATTGTCAGTGGTATATTTTAATTGTGTACAATGTGCAATATGTAACAAGTACATGACGCTTATATACAAATTTGGTCATCAATATCTATTTATTTTAAATGTATGAAACTATTTTGTTGAAAACATTTATTTGAATGTTGTTAAATGATCAATCCAAGAAAAATTAAGTTTTTTTTTAATTGATTATTGATGAATAACTTGCGTGTTTCATTAATTCACATCAAGAATCTTGGGATATTTTTTTTTTTAGTTAAATTAGTTCATTTATTAAATTAAATATTTTTTTAAGTCCTTATTGCCATATTAATAATTTCTTTTTCTTTTCTTTTTCTTTTTTCCTTTTTTTCTAGATTTTCTATGATCATGACATCATCTTTTTCTATTTTCTTTAAATTCAACTTGGCCTTCCAATTATGAATGTGCAAGTATATAACATCAAATTCATTAATTTTTTCCCCTTGCTGTCCCAAAATGCCATCTTTTGATTTTTCCTTTGATTTGATCCATAATAACATCCCAACCGATTGATCGTGTAAGATTGATTTTGCTTAGTTTTTCATAACTATCACTTCACATTTGACTCTTTTTTATCCCCTCTTTTTCAATTTTATCTTGACAAAACCCATTTCATGCATTGATATTTGTACCCATTATTCGTTAACTTGACGATCCTTCACTAAATTCCATTGATTTTTTTAAAGGTAATAGATGAAAAACACCATTTAAAAAGAATTTTAAATACAACATTTAGAACAAAATAAAATGAAAATTTGATAAATTGGTACAAAAGATGAAATGTCTTTGAACTTAAATCCTCACTTGTGAACTAAATGTTTCTCAAAATTCTCCATCTACCTTTTTAATTACATCCCATTTGACCATTCTTACAAAAGAAATGGAAAAAATGATCATAAATCTTAGCTCAATATGTTGCATGCAACTCTTTGCTCTTCCACAATGCATTGTCTTATGAAGTTGTTAATGATTTTTAAGGGTTGTGTGTTGTGTTTCTTTTATTAAATGTTTTTTTCTTTTCACATTTGTATTAATTAGAAAACCGATCATGATGGAACTTAATCATGATTCAACATCAAAAATTAATGAAAGTGACATTAGTTTTACACATAAATTGTTGTTTCCTAGAAAGCCTTGGTTCAAAACAATCCTCTAATTGAATTGTTTCAACTTCATTCAATGACAAGGATTTTTGTCAAATGATATTCTCTTCTTTGTTATTTGAAGAAGAAAGATGCCCTATTGAAAGGGGGGGGGGAATTCATTTTCAACTAACAATAACTTTGAATTACAAGAATGAAAAACTCAAACTTGCAAATGTTCTCTAGGCTTGGAAAGTTTTTTTTCCCAATTTTCAAGAATATTTATTATCATGTTTTCCTTCTTTTGCTCCTTTTTCAATTGTTGAAGTTTGATTCAACACTAGAAATCATTTTGAACTTGTGCTTGAAATTTATTTATGAACCTATGAATTTTTCTTGCATTTTCATTTCAAAACAATAAGTTTCTCTTGCATTTGTTGTAACTATAATCATAAATGTACATCTATTAAACAAAGGTTAAACATATTGCTTAAACTTTATGATAAAAAAAACTAAAAGCACACTTGAAAATAATTATTAAATAACTGAATATAAATTTGAACTTTGAATTTAAAAACATAATGAAATGCATCTAAATAAAGGATTGGTTTCTAAAACACTCTCTTATGTTGATTCCATTACCATCCTTTGAACTAGCACATGCAAATCAAAATATTTTTGGTGATTATGAATGATGTTTTTTAAACCTTTTTTTTTTTTGCATTAGGGTTTTTTTTTACATTAAGGTTTTTTTACATGGTATTATTCTACATAAAAGTTTCTTTGTTATGGATTTTTTTTCACGATAGGCTTATTTTCTTATGACATAGACTCCTTAAATGCAATATGGTTTTTTTATGTTATGATTTTCTTACATTAGTTGATTTTCATGGGCTTTCTTTACATTGGGATTTTTTTTCATGTATTTTTTTAATTAGCATTTTTTTGTAATGGATCATTATTTTAATTATTTTAAGTTTTTGGGGACATGGATTCTATGAATAGGTGTTCAAGGTGTTGTGCATTTTGCACAAAAAATGTGACAAATGGCCAAATCGAAGCAAGTTAATTGAATTACATTAGCAAGGGTTTTTGAAAATCAAATAGTGGTGTGTGGGGTGTGTTTTCATTTAATTCCAATTATTCAATGCATGACCAAACATGATTGCAATTACCTACAACTTAGGGAATTTCATACACCTTTCAAAACATAATTAAAAAAGTATGTGTCAAGTTGTAGAAAACTAAAGATGAAGGTGAGAACACTAATCATTATTGACTTATATTATCCAAAAACATTTTTTAGTGAACTAAATAAGAATGTAATTTTGAATGTTGCAAAAGGTTTGCATGATTATTTTTTAAGTATTGATGAATATTTTATTACAAAGTAAGTTTATAAGTTAATTAATTCTTGTATTCATTAGGGTTTTAAATGCTTAGACATGAAATTGTACAATTTTCATTCACAAGTTGGCAATGTGAGGAAATGTTGAAACATTATGCAAAATTGATTTTGCATTGCATTTAACATACATATGTCCATTTAAAGATGACTAAAGGGGCAAATATGCATGGTGTTATCCATGCACACCCACAAATGCTAAATTACAACATGTACAAATATTTAATGAAAATTAATTGAATGTAGTCAACACATTTGTTTTCCACATGTTTTACATAAGAAACAAAACTAAAATATTGGTTTTGTCTTATATGTTTTTTTCACCCAAGTTTTGTATTAAAAAAAGTATAAACGTTGGTTTGACATTTTTAAATTGTGAATATGGATATTACATCATTTTTGTGATACATGTTTGAACATGATGTGAGCATGTCAATCTTCAAAAAAATTAAATGAAAGACCCAAGGTGACTTCAAGGTTTTTTTCTTAACAACAATGTCTATATCACAACAAAAGAACATGCAACTAAGTTTTAGCTTTTGGATTATGATATTTTGCTAGAAATCATGAATGAAATCCTTGGAAAAACCATCATGATGCCAGAAATATTTATTGATGTGAAAGAAAATAAAATTAAAGAAAGTGGGACAAATAACAAATGGAGGCCCATGCACATAAGTACATCCTTTGTAACTTTACGATATGTATACAGTAGAACCTCCATATAAAGTACACCCTATTTGCTCCAAAAAAAAATCATCTTGTGCCTTATAGAGTAGGTGTACTTTATGTAGAGAAACCCTAACCCTAGGAAGAATCCCTAACCTTCAACCCAAAATCTGAAACTCTTCCTTTCTTGCAATTGTAGTTTTTTAAGTTTATTCAATCATTGAAAGTACTAATGTATCTTTGATTGCTTTAAAGCAGAATTATAAAGGTCTTTAAGAGTCACATTCAAGTTAAATAAATTGAGCTCCTCACTGAAAAGTGAATACATTTTCGTGAACAAAATCAATTGAGTTACCATGTCTCTTGCTTCTACGATAGAAACGACTTTTAGAACTTTAGGTTGTTCCAAGTCTTCCAATTTGATCACTATTTCTTCTACTTTGTCGTCATCAGCTACGTCAGTGTGCTCTTCAACCAGTTGACGAATAAGGTTTTGCTCTTCAACAATCTCAAACTCTAGTAATTGCTCCTCAATGACAAGATTGGGTTGTGGGATGCCGATTCTAACTGCAAGCATTGCGAGCTCTTTTTCTTGTGTAACAATCTTGTTGAGCTCTTGAGCCTCTTCTCCATTGATAACAAAGCCGCATTTAGAGAAACACTTTTGGATTGTCTCAGCTTTCGCCATTGACCGTGATTTGTCAATGAATTTGATTACATATAAAACAGTCAGCTTTTTGACAAGGTCCAATGCATGCAGTGAATCATTGATGTTGTCCAATATGGACAGGACTTCAAATTTTCGGGACAACGCCTTTAAACTTCAAATGATGCCAACGTCAAAGGGCTGGAGAATTGAGGTCAGATTTGGCGGAAAATAGTGCAGTTCAACGTTCGTCAGATTGGTGGCCTCATCAACAATATGCACTGGAGCATTATCTAGAAAAAGCACAATCTTGCACCTTTTTCTCTTGAAATATTCATCAAGCTCCTTCAGGTACTGATTGAAAGATCAGATTCATCATCCAAGCTTTCGCACTATTTGTATACTTGACTTTCAATTTTCTCATGTCTTGTCTGCAAAATGCTCTTGGGTTCTTGGATTTGCCGATTGTCCATGGCGATAATTTCTCTCCTAGTGCAAAACACGTCAGGACCACTATGATCCGATCCTTTCATTGTTTCCCACCCTTACACGACTGCTTGACGTGACTTAAAGTTGAATCTGGCAGCACACGAAAAAAAAAACTTGTTTCATCCATATTGAACACATTTTTCAGATCATATCCAATCAGAAGAGTTTTTAAAGATAATTTTCATTGTTCAGCGCTTTCAAGGTTGACATTTCCAGATTCTCCGTTAATCTTATATGATCAAACATTGTTACATTGTTTCCATTTTTGCAACCATGCTTCCAAAGCTGAGAAATCACCACCTTCGACTCCCAATTCGCTAGCAATTTGCTTGGCCTTCCCCTGCAAGATTGGTCCACTTATCAGATATCCTCTTACACAAGCTATTGCAAACCATCTCCATAATATAACATTAGCGTCGCTTTACTTGACAATTCTTGCTTTTGATAAGGAATGATTGTTTTCTGCTTCCTTTAATATCGAGTCTCTGTTCTCCTTAGCAGCCTGGATTGTTTTTTTGGAAACGCTGAACTTATCAACAGTAATTCTGATGTTATGTCCCTCATCAATATGCTTGACGATGGTTAGTTTCGTATTTAGATCCACCACCTTCCGCTTCTTCTTCTCAGGCTCCATTGTTGGCAAGAACAATCAGTGCCAAAGAGATACAGATGTACCTTATACGGAACTGCATGACCACTCCGTGGCCTCAGGTTGGTGTACTTTCAGTACTTAATGGAAGTGTACTTCTTGTAAAGAGGTTTGAATATAGATAAATAAAGGGGTTTACATTATTTTTAAAAATTTGTACTATTTATGGAGGTGTATTTTATATAGGTTGTACCTTATAAGGAGGTCTACTGTAGTGTTCAACTCCAAAGCAATGGCATTAATAAAATGACTCCATAAGGATAAATGGACTAAACATAACATTGAAATGATTGCTAAATGAAGCATGTTGTTTTGCTTGGTGAGGAATGTAGACTTAAAATAAAGGTCCACCTCAATTGGCCTTATGTGTCAAACGTTACCTTTGTCCTACACATGTAATGAAGCATGTCCACCATTCACAAAATGAACATTCATCAATCCCCTCAAGTTGACAAAAGTAGACCATTGAAGCAAACCATTGGGTAAAAGTGCAAAGATTTAGCACCACCTTTGACAACATTTGTTGCAACCAAAAGAATGATGAGTTAACCATTTTTTTAAAGTCTAATTTTTATAAACAAAAATAAGAAGTCAAGGACGAAGCCCAATGATCTTTGTGATTTTATGAACCTTAAGATGATAAACACTATATGGAAACGTGTTTTTGATAGCATTATGGAGTGCAATGCATGGTGATTGGTGTAGGACAATTGGCGAAAAGAAGGGGACACATCTTGGATTCCATTTTTAGCTTTATGCAATTTGAAGGCAATTGCAAAGCACTTGTGTCCCAAATGAAAGTGGAGGGCATGGTTCCATATCAATTATTGTCAAATCAACTACATGATTTGACTCAAAATGAACTAGTAACAAATTTGAATGTTTTTCACAAGGTATCTTATGAAAAGCAAATGATACCATGTTTTGGGAGAAATACGATTGGAGGAAATTTGGATCTCCGAATTAATAGATGACTCCTATGACTTTAAATTCTTAGTTCAATTGTTCAAACTTGTTGAGAATTTTACAAATCATATGTCACTAATGCCAATGCCATGGGGTTCATTCATTTAAATGTTCATCCATGACTTATAATAAACTTGTACCTAATTATTAGTTTAGTTTCAGTTCATTTCTAGTTAGACTTTAATTAAGTTTAAGTTCACTTCAAGTGCACTTTCAGTTAGCTATTAGTTCATTTTTAATTAAGCCTTAATTCACTTCCAATTAACTTTTTGTTCATTTTCAGTTGACTTTTAGTTCATTTCTAGTTCATTTTAGTTAAATTTCAATTAAGTTTTAGTTCACTATTAGTTGAGTTTTACTTCATTCATAGTTCACACATGGGCGCACATGGGTGAACATGGGCCACATGTATATTGGAAGTTTTTGGAAAAACTTTTTTGGGCTAGGTGCTCAATGGGTACAAATAGAAGTAAAAAATTTCATTACATTTAATTTGTTTAACACTAGTTTTGGGTATGTTTTCTTATCATAACCTTGTTCTATTTCTTCTTTGCAATAAAATCTTATTGGATTCTTGTTTACACTTGTCATGTTTTTGTTTTTGTTTTTTAATTTCATGATCCATATTTGGAATTGGGCATGCCCTTGTTCTCATTTTGGCTTGAAAATCATGCAATCTTGGTTATTTTCATGCATGTCACATCATATCATATTAGTAAACATTGTCATATGACAATTGTTTTACCTAAATACATATTGAATAGTATTGAATTGGATGCATGTATTCATTTAATCTATAGGTGGAATCATACTTCATAATTGACTATGTATATAATTCAATTATGTTCTTGCATCTTCTTTACATATAGATATTTAGTTTTTGTTCTTTTGAAATATTCCTATGACTTTTTATATATAATGTTAAAATAAAAGCAAGTTTTTGATTTTGTATTATCATCTTGTAATTTTATTTTTATTTTTTGGTCTATTTTTTTGTTTCGCATCAATGTAGACAATATACAAATTGTTTTCATTCAATTGAACCTAGAATACAAAAATGTGTGTCATGGAAAGTAGTGATAGAACCTTCTACATGCTCTATTTGGAATGCAATGGCAAACCTTTAGAGGTTTGTATTTTGTTCTCCTTTACATGGTACAAAACATAATAGGTTATAGTGCAACTTTTTTTAAGTTCTTAAAAAAGGAACGGGAAAAAAGAAGCAAAACCATTAAAGACAAATAAAACAACAAAAACAAAAAGATTATTTATAAGCTTTCTTTTTTGACCTTAACCTAGTTGCAATGTTACACAACTTACTACTAAAGTACAAAGGCACAAGTTTGCAATTAATTAGTTAAGGATAACAAAGAAAAATAAAATGCAACTCTTACAAGTTTTTATAGCTTACAATTTTATAGTTGTTTTTACTTTATAACATTAATTGAAAATGAAATGTATAATGTTAAGGTTGTTGTTCGCTCTTGCATCTTTGTAATATTATATTTCCATGTTATGTCTCACTAAAGTTCTAAATGTTTTTATAGGGTGTAATTTCAAAATCAATTTTCTTTTAGAATGAAGATTACAAACGACGTTTCATTTTACATTATCCATATATGTTTTCACAAATATTTTATGCAAATGTTAATTTGCTTACAATTATGATGGGATAAATCTTAAAGAATTAATGCACTTAAACAATACTAAACCCATAATTTTTAAATCTCAATAAAAAAGTTAGGAATAACATAATCAAACATCTAAACTTTAACAACCACAAAATCATGTTGCATATCAACAACCTTTTCAAATTCAATTCCTTTCAAAAGTGAACAAGCCTTAACATGTTCCCTTAGACCACAATCACATTTTTAACATTGCTATTTTGTCTTTATAACTCTCTTCACACACATTGATGTAACAAATTATAAGAAAAGAAGTTGACTTGAAGGTGAAAACACAACTAGGGGGACTATTTAAATTGTCACAATCACAATTTTTCAAGATTATAGATGAACTTTCAATGTAATGCCATATTCAACAATAAAAGTATCAAAATTCAAATTATCCATGTTGTAATAAAATTTAATGAAAATCGTATTAAAAAACATATGGATGAATTCTTTTTCAAATGCACTCATAATGGACTTTTGAAATGATAACACTACATTTGTCACACAAATAAAATGAAAAACATGAACTCGAAAAATTTATCACAATAATTTCAAAATAAAATAAAATAAACCACTATAAGATGAAAATAAAAAATTAAAATAGGAAGCATTGAATTTTTTCCAATGAAAGACATTTTAAAAACATTTTGAATGCCATGATTGTCATCATTTTTCATCACTTTTAATCCATTTTAAATTTAAATATTGAAACTTTCACATTAAGTTTTGGACTAATCACATATTTATTGATACCTAGAAGGTGTTTTACCAATACTTTTGATCAAAACCATAGGGGATAATTATAATAATTATAATTTAACAATAATCATAATGGTAAAAATTTTAAGTAATGTAAGATGTAGAGCTTCAACATCATAAATTTAATATGCAACGAATTAATAATGAAAATCATGAGAAGTTTGTCCATTCATAGGTTCATAAATTTGACATATGAATTTCATGTGTTAAAAACATGTTTGAAATACATACGAATGTGTTGATAAATGAAGTACAAACCTATGAATGAATGAATGTCACATAAATTTCATATCTTCTTATAAATTTGTGTGTCAAATGTGTTTCAAAGCATGATATCAATGCATGAAATGTACAAATTATGAATGAATGAATTTTGCATGATTTCTACTACTAAGTTTGAGATGTTAAGTTCGTGATGAAAATGTCAAATTTGAGTCACATAAGTGTGTTTTTACCTTTGATGGATTAAATGAAACCCTTATATTTTCATCCATCATTAACCATCCACCTAAAGATGCCTCTTTTAAAATACTAAAAGTAAGGTAATATGCACTTTCTTTCAATTGGAGATTGAGAAAACACTATTTGGTTCATGTTTAAAATCCTTTACAACTAATCACCCTAAATATTATGGAAATTTTTACCATTACTATTAAATATTATTGCATGCATGTGATCTAAAAACATTATTAACACACTTATGGACAATGCTTAGCCAATGAACTGTAATAGTAGTGCAATGTAATCATCAAAATAGCTAATTAGTAACAATATTTTGCAACTCCTTTGAAAGGTCCAAAAAGATTGTCCACAATTTAATATCCATTTGTTGAACAATCAAATTTTTGAGGTGAAAGTACCAAAATGAGAGAACAACACAACCAATGTCACATATAAAATGCAATAATGCAAACCTAGAACAATCATGTGCACTTTTCATTTCAATATCTAGAATTATTTTTTAAATCACATAAGGGTCCTTCTCTCGATCTTTAAAAATCATAGAAGATGCAATTAAGTGCCACCCAATGTATGGTCCTAGATGAAATTCAATCGTGCAACATGGAATATATTTAATTGGGTCAATTTTTTAAATGTTATAGTTTGTGACTTTTTTTGTACTACAAAATCTTGGTGTATATTTTCTCTAAAATGAACTTGAACTACCATTGGTCAAATATTACACTTCAATTTGTATAAGCAAACATATAAAAATCAATAGTAGCACGACCTTTTAATTGTGGTGAAAGCATGGTAAAGTATGGCATTAGGGCCTGAACAAAAGGGGAGTGTACCAAAACATTAGGCAAGATGAAAAAGGTAAAACTTGCCCAAAAATTAGTTGAATGTTTTATTTACCACCTTTCAAAGTTCAAACTTAAGCATTAATAATGCAACTTATTAAAATTATCTAACAACATCCACATGTACTAATGAGGATGGTTGTGCATCCATTGGAACAAAAATCTAAAAATTTGGATAATAAAAAGCTAATAAATTTACCAATTTTTTGTCTAACATCCAAAACAATTTTTTTACATGCACATAAATGATAATTCACTTTTGTAACTTGGTAATAGATATTCCTAGTTATTTCTTAATACACACTATGTTTGGAATTTTTGAGTTACAATTTGTACATGTGGAAAACTAACTTTTTTTAGCAATTGGGACATGTACATTTTTTTTGCAAAGTATGTAAAAAAAAAAAAACACACACACACAATTTCAAACTTAAAAAAAACATGTTCACATTAAGTCATGTCATGATGCTCATAATCACATGGTTAAAACACATGGTTTGACTTCAAAACCATGTTTAACCAAGTAACAAAATGTATTGAACATATCAAAAAATTGGAAAAAAATTATATGAAAAAAATTTGTTGATTTGGTGATGTTGTTAAGAGCAATATATTCATAATTATCATTAAAATATGTATTTTGTATATAATGTGAAGATTTTCAAAGGAAGCCCCCCAAAAAAACATTAAATATTAAAAAAAACTTATGATCATTAACCAATTGTGAATGGTTTTAAATATTGTGATTTTACATATGAACCCAAAACAACTTAATTTAACATCATGCCATTTTATTATTTTCTTTTTGGAATCAATATTTGAAATACTTTCACACAAGGTTTTGCCTTGATTAGCCTAGGTATAGCCTACGTTAACCTAGGTTGAACATATCTTTAATTTAAATTTAGCCTTTAAGTTCAATTTGTTTAACTTTCAAATTTAGCTTGTAGGTTTAACCTTTAGGTTTAATCTCAATTAATTAGGTTTAACCATGCTTATTTATGTTCATATTAGGTTTAACCTTTAAACTTCACCTTTAAGTTTAGTATAAATTTAACATAGGTTTAACCTAAGTAGCCTTAAATTATTTTAAATTAACCTAAAATAGCTTTGGAAGGTCTAATTTAGCCTAGGCTAGATTTGGTGGGTGGTTTAAGTTAGTTGAGATCAACCTAGGTCATCTTAGGTAGCCTAAGTTAGTTTAGGTCAACCTATGTTAACCTAAGGTTACTTAGGTTAACGTAAACTAAAATATGTTAATATTTATACCTTTGTGATGACTAATTATGTTACAAATAAAAAGTTGTGGTGCAATGGTTAAAGACTTGAATCCTCAAAACAAAGGTGAAAGCTTCAAGTCCTCACACTTGCAACCTATTACACAAGTTCTTTGCCCATGTAATTTATTTAGTTTATTCTAGGTTTGTTTTTAACTTCAAGTGGCCAGGCTAAGTTCTTATATTAGGTTAGTTAATTTAGACTTCCTAGTGTAAGCTAGACTTCATAGGCCTTGGTTGTCATGTGACATCACATGATTAAGCCAAAATGTTCATTTCTTAGCTTTAGGTAGCCACGTGGCAATTCATAAATGGTTGGCATTTTAAAATTTGGAATAGGTTGCCACATGGTAACAAAAAATTAATTAAAAAATTAACAATTTATATTTTAAAACAAAATATCAACTATTGGATGCATCTTCCATATTATTATTCAATTTAATATTATAAAATTCGACAACCAAAATCATGTAATCATCCATTGCATGGCATAAACAATTATTGTCATGGCATAAATGATTATGGTCACAATTGTGACAAGATGACATAAACAGTGTATCTAAATCAACTACATAGTCGTATAATCATTAAAGCATATACAACTAAGGTTTGTATCATATATATAATCATAGATGTTATCTTTTGGCACAATTCCATGTCACATATGATATGTTGATCTAATTTTGAAATTCAATGTTAAAAGGCTTCACATACTTGTAAGTTTCCAAAATTAACATTCTCAATTTTTGACAAACTTGGGATTTGTTTTTGGCATATTTTTATCACGTTTTCATGCATTGAGAAAAAAAAATGACTGATGATTTTGAATTGAAAGTCTTGAGGTTTTATAATATAAAATTTAACATTAATTTGGAATTGTCCAAATAGTAACAACTTCATTAACAAAAAATGCATTTTGTTATTTATTGTCACAACCCTAGCCTTGGGCTTGAGAAGAAAGCATGAAAATGAAAGTAGGTTAAGAGAGTATCTCAAAATTTAAATAAACTTTCACAGATGTATAAGGGTGGAAGGATGGGAGTTTGAAATATCCCAGTTGAAAAACATTTTGCAAGTTGTAGTTTCATAAGAGTTCCAAATATTTGTGACAAATAGTTAACGATGTTCAAATTGAGCCTTCAATGTACCATAAAAAAGGTCATGAAATTTAGATGTTGAAAATGGGCTCATAGTTTCCATTTGGAATAATGAGCCAAAAGTTATGGCCAAAAGAATGATTTGGAATTGAATTGATAGTTTGACTTCCAATCACTAAACCCATGAAATAAGGGTCAAATGATTTTTTAATTGAACATGTGATGTAACAATGAAAATTCTTTTCGAAGGTTACATCTTTTCCTTTGAAAGTTTTTCAATTAGAGTTCATATGCGAAAGTGATGAGCCCACAAAGTTGTGAGACTCATAACTAAGCAAATTCAAGAATTTTCATGATTCCCAAGCCTGGGACTCTTTTGCACTTTGATGTAGCCCTTGCCATTGGTCACATAATATAATTATGAAAAGGTCGTGGTTTATTTCCAAGCTTGGTTATGTTATGACTTGTGAGTTTGGTTTGCCCGTGCACCATTTTGGTTCCAATGTGAACTAATCGCCTTCTTTCTTGATTTGGGCAAGTTTATATCACCTTGAATTCTTAATCCTATCCTTGTTTTCTCTCTTGGGAGCTAGGGAGTGTGCCTTGAGTTTGCATTTTGTTAAAACATGAAAATCGACAAGGTTCTTTTACCTTTGAGAACACTTGACAAACCTAGGGGCATGTCATTTAAAGTTACCTTCAACCACCAAAGGTTAACATCTTGTCATTTTTGGCAAACTACCAAATCTAATATGACAACAATGAATGTGGTCATGACATTATGAATGCCATTCACAAAATATAATACACAAAAAGGAGGAAAAAAAAAAGATTAACAAAATTTAAACCACACCACTTGTATAACAATCAAAATCAATATTTTGGTTCATGAAAACTTGTTATTATGCCTATGAGATTATAGAGAAATTTCAAAGCAATTTCTTTTTGCTATTATTCCAAAAAAGTTGAAAGTCACTAAATTCTATGTAGTGCCAAACATGCATATTATGCAAAATTGACCACACATAAAACAAGAAAAAAGGCAAAAGTCAAGCACAAAGTGGAGAAAAATGTTGAAATAAATGGAGATTCATATGCACCCAAGACCAACCACATAGAGCTAATGAACAAGGCCACAATTGTCCATTAAAATATGATTTCATCAACTATTGCAAGTGGGTATAAATTTCTTGCATATATAAAAAAACGTTTTTATAAATTGTAGCAAAAAGCCAAAACTAAAACACCAAGAATGAGTACATATGATCATAAGTTTATTGATTGTCATTCACAAAGTATCAAACCATCACCTTTATCATGAATAGTAGTGATAAAGTGGCATATATATATGAATCTACCAAAAATTTATAGTCAAAATGCACAACAACAATTACAGTGGATCTTTGGCACATGTACTTAATTGTTTTGAAACATATTGTACATGTAAAAGTATCTTACCAACTCCACTCAAAAATGATGAATCAACTATTAAGGTTAACAATTCTATCAACGCATAAGGTTCTCCCTTCATCATTTATTCTTGAGAAATCACTTGAATCTATTTAGAGATATTTTTAAAGTGAAAGAAACACAATATTAGTAACCCGAGTTTGGTCATTAAGGGGGTGAGATTAAAAAAACACAATTAAAAAAAAACATTGCATTTAAACAAGGAGTGAAAACAAGATAAAACTCAAATTACATTGAATTTTGTGATAATTTGAGTTTCATATTGTCTTTCCTTTTTTCCTCAAGTGCCTTCACTGCAACCACTCTTACTAATGCCATAATTATTTCAAATCTTGTGCATTAGATATAATAAACCCCCTTTATAATCACACCCATTTTAGTCACAGTCTTATTTGTGTCACACATTTTTTAGTAACCATTCATTTTAGTAAGAAACACTATTTTTTAGAGTCACTATCACATTCATTAGTAGCACAAAAGATTTGCAAAACTTTCTTTTATAAATGTGATTATAATGGGGAAAATTTAAGGCAAATATTAGGGTTTTGTAAATTGTAGTTCCCTTTGGCAATGTTAGTGTTGCTTTATGTTTAAATTGTGCAAACTAATAACAATGAATCCAATTTAAAAGAATAGAAAAAACAACTTTTTAGCATAGACAAGCAAAAGATATGCAAACTTGCCAAGAAAATAGAAAATCTTAATTAAAAAAATCTAGTTGACAAAATACACAAACTAATAATTAAGGAGCTTAAACTCAATATAAATTGTCACATTAAAACAAGTAAAACTCACAACCGTCTTCAAGTCTAATAATGCATAGTAGAGCTTAGAATAACCCATGTAAGAAATTTAAACAATTGGCACCTTTATTCTAGCATAAAAAGGCTGTTTTTTTTTACTTATAGTCACAATCTTGTAAGGGTTTAAATGAAATGTGACTCTACATGTTTAAATCACATTTCATTAGTGTCACAAAAAAAATGGTCACCAAGGACGTGATTATAATAAAGGGGGTTTACTGTTCTATGATATTGAGTTTTACTCTTGATTCAATAAAATTCTTTCACTTTGCCTATCTCAAAGTTTGAAGGCAGGGGGTGATGAAAAAAGGACCTGAAGTGAAGGTCACTTTATGGATTTCTCTATTATACGTTAATGGAATAGAAATAGCTGGGCCGTTAAGGATCGAAACATGTGATTTTTCAAGATTATGATATGATAAAGTTGTAGTGTAAAGGAGATTTTTGTTATTAATGTTTGCATGAAGTCATAAAAATGTTTACTTAGGTTTGTCTTCTATAGATTTTTATTTTTTTTCCACTCTGTCCAAAAACATTCTGTAAATTATAGAATGTTTATAGGATTGTAAATTGCTTGAGAGCCTTGGAGATGGGTTAGGGTTGCACCAGATTTTTGTTGCTGGACCTGTCCAAATTGATGTCCATTTTGCAGCTGTGATGCATGTTCTGCACTTCTAAAGATGAGAATTTGAGAATGTAAGATGATGACAAGGAAGTGGGTGCAATCATGTCAGCAAAGAATAATGTATCACCTCATTCTCCAGACTGGTTTGTTGGTATGGTTTTCCATACATCAAATTCCCTCACTGACATGCCATGATTCTGTTGGCTAACATGGACCTTTCATCACCTGTTTGCAATCAGTGCCTGTTTCTGCCAAACTTAGGCATCAAAACATAAATGTGTACAACAGCATTGCAATAAGGCAATGATTCGGTTTGTATTGCTGTGAATGGTATCATGTTACTTAAGGAAATTGAGTTTTGTGCAATAGTGAGTTCCTTACCATTTCACTGAGTTCCAATATATTGAAACTATGGCTTAAAGGTGTCCTTTTCCTATGGCACTGTAAAGGTCCTAAACACAGAAAGCTTCAGCACTCTCTCTTGTTGGATTCTGCTCTGTGTTAAGATGAAGGCCAATTTCCTTACTCCTGCAAAAATTGCACTTATTTTGACTAATATTGCTTTCAGGTAGTGTCATGATTCCAACATGACTCTGAAGAAGGTTGATTCAATGACTGCTTGCATCAACAAAACTGGCATTATGCTTGCATGATGACTCCTTCAAGTGGCTTGCACTCTGCACACTTGCATATGAAGAACTGAGTCAATTTAAATCACCCACTAAAGATTGAGGAGATTCTTGGTCCCCCTATCTTTTCCATCACAACTGAAGCCTCTACACTATGGAGCTACTACTAGCTTTTGTCAAAATCTTGAATGTGGAATTTGTATCGAGCTTCTTCTCTCTTTACTACTACTACTACTACCATGTGCCATCTTCACTGGTCTGAGTGGCAGTAACCTAATAATATCTGGCATTATATTTACACATACTGGTCAAAAGAAAATTCCAGGACCTGAAGCTAAGCCCGCAGCAATTAACTAGAGGACAAAAACTGAAATGTCCCCTCTATCTCAAGCACCTTCTTGACAACATGAAAGCCATTCATGAAGCCAAAAGCTCGTACATTGACAATCTACCTCTGTACAGTATTCCATCCAGCCTTTATCTATGAATCACAGAAATCGGTTCAGTAAAGACTGTTTCACAACTGATGTTTCAGCAGGCACTGGGTCCTTTCTCTGCTGCTGATTTGATACCAGAGCATTACGTGTGAGAGAATTCAGTGACCTCTGGAGTTGGGCTTGGTCTATAAACATATCAGTTAACATCTTTTTTAATGCAGACTCCATTTCCATGTCTGAACTGGAGGCCTGTAAATCAGCCCCCTGCTGATTTGATCTTCCAGTGTCACCGTTGCTGTGGGGTTTGTGGTCTTTGGTAGGTGATCCAATCCTTGCTGCTGGCTCCACATCATCCTGTGCAAGGAGTTGAGCCTGCAAGCCAGCAATTTTGCACAATTTGGATAAATTGGCCACCTGTGCAAGTCAAGGCCTTTACACCTCCTATCTTTCAGAAAACCACACAACCATGACATCTGCCACCAGAGAGCTCTAGTATATCATTCCCCAGCAGGACCGCTTCATCACACTCTTCTGCCTCGTTCTTCAAGAGAACACTATTGTGGAAAACATATGCTGCAAGGGATTGTAATGCAAATTTCAACCCACCTCTGCCAGCAAAAGGCTAATACGGTTGTCCGAGGTTGATAGAAGTTCAAAAGCATCAGTCTTCCCTGCTGCCACTTTGTTCTCATTTGCTGATGTGTCATCTTCCTTGGCCAAAATTTCCACCCTGCACTCTTGCAACCGTTTCCGAAGCATGCCCATTTCATGCAGAAACTTCAGTCTTGCAGATCTTCCCTCTTCTTGCCTATGCTTCTCTTCTTGCAAACTCAACTGCAGTAAAATTACCAAGTTCACACATCACCGAGCATAAGATAGGCATACTCCAAATTAAGACCCCTGCCACTTTTAAGGAATCCTGGAACCCAGGTCTCCAAATCTACAACGAGTGAACAGAAAGGATTCCCTTCACAATGAGTCTAACTTTGCACACCATGCATATGACACCAAGTGCCTAGATAATGCCCATTGTTTATGATGGCCAGGCTTGGCTGCAAATATCAAACTCATAACTGAGCTTAATCTTTGATTTTATAAGAATACATCAAGGAGAGTGTCATAGAGAACCCACCTCAAGAGCAGCCTTGGCCTCAAGTGCATGTGCTGCTTCCTGCTTGAGTTCATTCTGTGAATGTCGAAGAGACCTAACTTCTTTCACAAGCAGCTGACATCACCCCACCAGTAAACTTTTCACACAACTTGTCACAGCTGACATGACAATTGAAACAGGCTGAAAGATTCAGCAGTCTCAATCTAAAGAACTTGCAGCAGTAGTTACACATACTCTGCTATGGCAATGCCAGACCTCAAACTCCATGCTCATGGACCATTCCTCTAAAGTCTGATAAAGGTAATGAAATTTGCAAGATATATACCTTCTTATCAGTGCGTGCTTGTGACTCTACTGCATCACGGTCTGATTGTAGTGATTGCAATTGCTGCACCATCTCCTGCATCGCCTTCTCTGCCCTTTCAAGTTTTACCTCAGCTTCTTTCTGCCCCTGTTCTGCCTGGACTCTTGCATCCTACAACCATCAAACCATAGTTTATGGAGCATAATACACCAACAATTATGCAAAATAAAACAGAATTTCCAGGTGACTAGACAAATCTTAACTTCAGTTCCTAATTTTCTTATTTATCCACAATCATAACAACACATAATCTCATGTATCCATGAAATTGCAGAGAAAACTACACAACATCAATTTGAAGGCAACCATTGAGTGCCGTCATAACCTCGTGAGAGTGGGCTCACAAAGTGTCAGACCATCACCTTCATCAAGAATAACAGTGACAAGATGTCATGACTACCTGCTGACTTCATCAGCTCCTGACAGTGGGGGTAGATATGTATATATAATAATCCACCCAGAATTTTGGGCAAAGCATTACAAAAAATCTGCATTTGTGTCGCATTTCCCGAAGCAACAGGAAGACTTGGTCATGATGTTGGCTAGCACTCAAGAGACATAGCTAATTTTAAAAGTCCATATTATCCTCACTCAAGCTTGTGAGGGTAATTTTCATTTCATTTTAGCTTGTCCTGTACAAGCAAGCATGTAAACTGAAAGGCATACCTAATCCAAGTTAACACTAGAGAGAAGCACATATTTCTGATGTGGAGGTTGACTTCAAATAGAGTGAAACATTGACCAATAGTACAATAAAGAAGACGTTCATGTAGACATATTGGCATCCACCAGAAAAAACAGCAGGAACATACCTGATAAGTATGGGCAGTTTCTTCAGCTGCATGAAGCGCAGCACGACATTCTTCAAGCTCCCACTGCAAAGAGGTCACATGGTCCCGCTCTGTCAACACAGCTTCTTGTAGCACCTCCCTACCCTTCCGTCGCAATCTGTCCACCTCCCCTTCCAAGTCCCTTACCTGAAAATGAAGAGGACATATCTTTCAGTTTCTTGCTAAACTCAAAAAGCCTCAGCTTTCATGCATCACCAAGCTACCAAGCAGCAAATCAGGCTTAAAACAACATAGATATCACAAACAAATGTGCATCCATTGAGCATATATTGGGCTCTTCAAGTGCTTAACAATCATTTTTTTAGACTTTTGAAGTAAAGACCCACAGTTGCCTTACCTTCGCCGTCAGAAATTCCTTAACAGCAGTTTCTTGCTTCAAGCGTGCAAGCACATCCTCCATATCTGCCTTCACAACTGCTAAACGTCTCTGCAATGTCACCATGAGAAGTCTCACTTTGCCCCGCTGATCTACTGGGACAATCAACCCTATCCCTTTCAGGAGATCTGGATCTGCCACCATCCCATCTTTCCCACTTGGCTCCCCACTGCCAGCAAGCCCCCAAGATGAACCTTCAAGTGGCATGTCTGAAAGAATACCCCGAGAGAGCTCACTCCCTGGCACTGAACTTATCGCACTGGCAATACTGTCCTGGGATGCAACTCGTCTGTGGTGAATCTCCAATTTTCCATATCCTATGTCAGCCAGTGAATTCATCATAGAGGCTTCCAAACCCGAAACTTCAGAGCTTATGCCTGTCAAACCACCCTGGTTCCCTTCCTCAGCTGCTGGAAAGTCTGAGAAGTTACCACCACTATCAACATCTGATGCAACCTGCATATTGCAAAACTGCACATCAATGTTGAGAAGCAACACAATTTTTAATAACCTGCAATATAAGCTGGCTCAATAGAGAAGAGAAAAAGCAACTTAGAATCTCCAGTTTCTCTGTACAAGAGATTACCAGGGCCTCTGATGGTGGTCTTCTTCTTTGATCACTTTGCACAAGTTCTTCCTGAATCAAAGATTGGACCTGTGCATCAAACTCAGCATCCTGTCCACTATTATCGCTTGCAGTTCTTAATACTGTGCTCTGATCTGGGAGCAGGTTGTCACCACAATCAGACTGTGCAGCAATAATAGTTGATTGTTCCTCAATGGCAAGTGCTTTCATCTCAATCTCCAGGCCATTGTCACTCCCCTTCATTGAAGTGCCAACTCCAGAATCTGTGTAAGTCCCATCACTTCCGAATTCAAGGTTTGACAAGCCTCCTGAAGCAACAGAGGAACCCCCAGCTATCCATGAAACTCTGGAGTTTGAGCTTGGTTCTAAATGCAATGAAGCATCATTGGTTGGTGGGAGACCTGCTACTACAGGAGCACGTCCCTGTGCTTGCCCATCACCTATTGATTGCACCGCTGCCATTCATAACAAGAATCACTTACCATACATCCATGGAGTAGTATCTCTCACAGTGCAATACCTAAAACCAGCCCATAGCTATTTTTTACCCAGTTGGCATAACATGGACACTCAACATCTCAACTTCATTGAAAGAAAGTGCATGCAGCTACTCCAGTGTGCAGAATTTCACAATCTCAAAGATGAGCAATACTTAGGGTTGCAAAAGACAACATGCAGTATTGGAAAAAACCATACAATGTGAGAACAAGCTCTGCACACAGAAAAGCACAAACATCTTACTGATTGTCAATTTACAGTACTCACAGCAAGTGCATTACAAGAGAAAAGCTTTTCCATAAGGTCAGGGGGGCAGATCAGCACAAAAGAATTGCTTGACCACAAACAACCTGCACCCTCCTACATTAAAGTATACAAAGCATCTGTGCAGCTCACTTACCAAATCTGGCTGCAGCCTCAAGCTCAAGGAAGGAGGCCATGGGGGCACTGCGTGATATGACAATGTCTGCCAGCAACCTACCAAGCCAATCCTCTAATGCATACCTTCTCTGCACACAACAAAACACTAAGCTCTCAGTATTGGAGGAAACAACTCATCTCCACAGTCACAACATGGTTTCACCATTTAAAACAGCAGCACAAGCCTGAAAAGAATGGTCGAACTAGTATTGGACTAGGCAGTCACTTTTATTGAACCTGAGTTTTTTCACTACTAATTGCCACTCATAATCAGATCCATGCAGCTCCCATCAAACTCAATGTGCCAAATGAAAAAATAGGTTGCGGTGCCAAATAGCTGTGATCATCTACATTTGTGCATAAACATCAGATCACTAATTTTCATCTGTTGATGAATGCTAGTCTATAAAATCTTTGGCTAAGGCATTGGAATGCAAATACATGATTGTTGTACCTCCTGAAGAAGTGAGTTACTTGAGTTCATACGCATCAATGAATGTTTAGCTGGGGCTGCTGGCAACTTCTTCTTTGGGAAAAAACGCTTCAACTGCAGGACAAAGACAACTGCTTCCATTTCAGTATCTTTCTGCCTAATACCACCACCTATGCATGACATGGAAACTGACAAGGTAAGATATGCCAAGTCAAATCTGCCATTGCCAGGGAACATAAGAGTAGAAAAAGGTCATTTGAAAAGCTTAGGGGCAAATAGATACTCACAGCAGCAAAAAGCTTCAAGAAATCACTGAATCTCCGGAGTATTCCCCGCAATGTACTTACACCCTCTGGGGACTGGATACCCACTTGCACCCTGAAAAACTGCCGTCCCAAAAACTAGCACACAAAATATGAGGAGGCAGAAGCCTTGCACGAACCAATTATTCTCTGAACAGATTGCATAAAATGTATTAAATTGGAGAGGATGAGAGGAGAGAGAGGTGCTGCTTTACCACTATGGGATTGATGAAGGAACCATCCACAGCTTTGGCTTCAGGAAGGACCACCCATGAGGGAATGAACACACAATAGCTCCACCCACTGCGGGAGTCATGGGGCCACTTTGTCTGTGCACCATTCTGTATAAACCGAAAATACCCAAGGTAAGGTTCTGTGAAGCTTTTGGGTTCTGGTCCTTAGGTTGTTCAGGTCAAGCTTTTCTGTTTGAACATTCGATTCTAACAAATTCAGGATCAATATAGGAGGGGATTAAAGCTCTTCAATTACAAGAGCTAAGAGCATCTCTAACGGTGCTCAGTATGTGACCCTGCAAAAATATTTCTCACATCCAAGTTTAGAAAATTTACTTTGTTCCAACCCACACAGAAAACTAAAACTAGGATGGCAAATAGGTGAGAGACTACTAATAGCAAACCATCTGGACCAATCATTATGACTGGCCAATCAGAAACAGGGAGAAGCGGTCAGATCATATGGCGGTGTTAGAATTTGCTGTGCCTTTTACCAGCCTCAGCAAACTGTGCAAAAATGCTGGGCCAAAACCATTTTGCTGAGCCAAACAGGCATGTTTTGGCTTCCCTTCATCCAATTTTAATGTGCAGGGTCACATAATCAGCACCGCTGGAGATGCTCTAAGGTTGTGAGAGAGAACTGACCCATTGAGAAGGCGGCGGGCTGGCATCCATGCCCAGGGGCAATGGCGAGGTTCCGTCATGACGATGTCGAGGTGGGCTACGCCTCGACATCTCCGCCTCCTCCTTCCTCCACCTCTTGCTGCCCTAACAAGTCTCTGCTAATAGACCAACGCCAATAAACCCTAAAATCAAATGATGCAAAGATGGGTCCAATAAGCTTTTTCAATGGATATTTCAGATGATGAAATGGCAGGAACAGGACTCCTCCTCCTCCTCCTGCCGCTGCTGCTACCACCCTTTTCCCCCTTTCAACAAAAATCTTTAAGATGCAATTCGAGGAAGGATTCGAATCGGGCTCGACAAAATGGGGCCGGTTAGTATGGTGATCAAACCGATTCAATAATGTGCAGAAACGCATCTGATCCACTACAGCTTTGGAACTTCAAATCCTGTTTCGCTGTCTTTGTTTTGAATCGTCAGCCGAAACTCTATGTTTTACCGACGACATCAGCAGCTTCTGATCTGCCCTCGTACTACTTCTTGGCTCCTTGGTGTTGCAACAAAGCAATAACATAGTCAGATTTGCGCGATCAAGGTGCAAATCTGCGCTGTGCAACATAGTAGTCAATCACATAGGAGTAAAAGGGAGCGCCACGGCAGCTAAAAGAATTCCTGGAAAAGCGTGGAAACGACTGTCGTGAGCAACACTAAGGAAGTGTGCAGCGTATAAAACATATTATTCGGTGCCCGCGATGCCCGCGATTCCATTCCAGAACACATTCTAGGCCAATTATGCCGTGGGATGTTACCCTAAACGGCCTCTTCTTCGCTTCTTCTACTGCATGCACAGCCTGCTCACCCATCCTGGAACCCTAGTCCTAGCCCCATTCCGGTGCGGATTCCAGAACACTTCCTAGGCCTATTATGAAGTAGATTACCCTAAACACCCTCTTCTTGGCTGCTCCTATGTACACAGCGTGCTCGCCTACTCTGGAACACTCCTGGCCCATTCTAGTGTGGATTCGTCTCCAGGCATCCTTCTTAGATTCTTGGTCAATTGCCATTTTCTTGTTGAGAATAAGCCATTGTTTTTTAATGTGATCCAGCCATGAAACTTTTAATTGTAAAGGTTGGGAACACCTTTTCCACAACAATTTCATGTAAAGCTACCAAACTTCATCACAATGGTTCCCATGGTCTGAAAGCAATTGCATGTTTTGATACACTTCCTAATTTTAAATTTGTTATGGTGCATTCACTCTTGATGTTAAGTCAGTGTTAAATGAAAATCTAGGTGGCACCCAATGTTAAATGGGCTGATACCTTAATGTTAAGTGAATGTTAGCTTAACATAAAATGTTCATGGTAAGTAGGTGTAAGTCCTAAATGACTAGCATGGTGTTAGGGGACTCAACACTAGAGTCCCTAACACCAAGTGTGAATGTACCTTTAATCTGTTAACATGGGATGCTCTTCAAACATGAAGATGGTGCATCAACATAATCTACGAACATAGTTTGCTCCAAGGACAAGTCCTCACTAATATTGTGTGTGCAAGTGTAAATAGTTGTTTTTACACACGATGTAAAACCACAAATAATTGTTTACATGTTAAAGTTTTAACATTTATATTTCATGCTATGTATATTTTTGAACTTGCACAATGTGTGTGGATGTATTTCTAAAACACACTTACATGACATCATGTAAAAAAATTCATCACATAAGGACAAATCAAGATGAATTTTATGAAAAAACATAATTTTTAGTGACCTTGACAAGTCCAATATCTTAATTATGTTAGGAACCATTTTTATTTTTTTGCAAGACAATGAATGGATGCATGCCCTACCCTATGAACCACCCCTTTCACTTGTCTATTTTTCTTTAATTGTTGAACTATCTCCATAGTTGTTGTGATACCTACAAGACATAATCCAATTACATTAATTTAGACAAGGACATGTAGTATAACATTCAAAATGTCAAAAACCCAAATTATAGGTGGTTGTAGTTATCAAGTATCTTAATTGTTGGCTTCTCAATCTTTTCTTGTGGGTCAAGTTTGTGTTTCATTTAACTTGGGTTTTGCATATTCTTTTGTTCATCCTCCAAAAACTCCAATACTCTTGCATGGGGGATGTATGTGATCCTGCCACTTTGTTTTGGCTTCCATGTCTAAACCCATTTTTTCACACAAGTCCACATTGGAGAAAGATGACATTGCTAGGTTTTGGACTTGAATGGATTGAGATATTGGAATTCGCCCCCATGATAGTATCCTCACAAGAAGTGGCTTGAAAGAATAGATGTACCTTATTTCATGTCAATATTATTATTTTAATTCCAATATACTAACCCACAACCTCATCTTGCCACAATTATTAGACAACAATACATTCACATATCACCTAATTCATCATTAATTCTATTATACCATGCAAAAATTAATAGAATTGAATGCCCAAACAATCATCTACAATTGGTACTTATTTCCAAAAAAATATTCAAAATTAACCCCTAAAGCCTACAAAATATATATAAGGTATACCATTATTCGATATGGTATGTGTTGTATCCACTATCCCCCAATAAAGATCTAACCTTCATTTACAATTTAAAAGCCCACCAAATTGAGTAATGAGTAAAAAAAAATTATGAACCTCATCTAACAAATGATTACACATGGGAAAAAAAAACTACATTGAAAATGAATGTTAAAACCCAAATTACAACCAAATTTGCTAGTTTTTTAGTGGTTACAAATGTGTCATAATTTGCATCAAACCATGGATCTCTTATCAATGGTATTATATGAACCCAAACCCTAAACAAATGCAAATTCTCAAGTTGGGAAAATAAGTTAAATTCATAATAATAATGGGAAAGGAACCTTAATATTAATAAATAATTTAAAAAGGGCTCATTTCCTAGAAATAAACACTTACATAATAAACAAACAATAATATATAATTCCACAAAAGGTGAATAGAGAAATCAAATCAATAAACCCCAATTTTTTAACTAATTAATTGTGGTGAAAAAATATATAATCATATTTTAATTTCAAAACTTGAATGGAACAAAGAGGAAATATTACTCATACCTTTAAGCTTGTGATGTAGGTGTTAATTTCCATGTCCTTCAAAAAAGATGAAATGAATTGAACTTATTATATATATGTCCTTCAAAATGAAAGAAATTCCAAATCCTACTTAAATATTTCTTCTTTTATATTTAATTAATATTAAGGTAGGTGTGTGCCTTTCACATTTAGTGTCATCAAAAGATTAGGGTCACCTTCCAAATATCCTTATGTGCATGTAATGGGAAAAAGTTAAGTAAGTTGATTTGTACAATATGCATTTACTGAATCATAATGGAGGTTTTCCCCCAAAAAATTGTGTCAAAAAATTATTACCTCCAAAGGTGATATTTGAATTTGACCATTAAACATTTGACGATCAAATTTGCACATGCAATACCCACATTAAGGTACTACAACTTAATGTGATTTTATTTGAATAATGTTATACTAGTAAGATAATCATAATTATAACTTCATATTCCAAACCCCATATGCAATACCTTCATATTTAATAAAAAGGTGGAAAACATTGTTTTTCAATGTGTGGAGGTATTGCATGGCCCCCAAAAAAAATCTAAAACCAACATACTTTAATGGGTGGATTAGGTTTAAGGTTAGGGTTGGTGGATTGAATTTCCCGTTGTCCTAAAGGTGTTGTTAAGCTTTAAAAAAAACACTTGGGTTTAAGGTATTACACAATACCTTAGTGAGTTTAAGATCAGGGTAAGGTTGGCGGATTGTGTTAAATACTAGTTTTGACAATATTGTTTAGCCCCAAAAAAACCAAAGCTTGCATAATACTGTAATGAATGTATTAGGTTTAAGGTTAGGGTTGGTGCATTATGTTCCACCTTGTTTTGAGGGTATTGTTTTGCTTTATTCAAATATCCTAATGATTGTATTAAGTTTAAATTAAGGGTAACCCTTATATGTTTCACATCTTTTTAAGTTTATGCAATATACCTTAATGGGTTCATTAGGTTTAGGGATGAAATTGGTAGATTATGATTAACACCATGTTGAAGGTATTGCATGGATAATTAAGAATATAAAACTTATGCAATATTTTCATGTGTATATTGCAAGTAATCTTGGAATGTTCATTATGAAATAATATGGTTTATATGACAAAGGTATTGTGAAAAAACATTTCTTATAGTGTAATTGGACTTACACAAATGTTTGGATTTCATATCCAATACCTTCATCTATTAGCAACATATCTAATCAATTTTTTACTCAATGCAAGATGCACATACACTACATGTGGATCTTTGCAAATTCAAATTCTTTACAAGCATATATCCTTACATACAATTTTTTCCAATGCCAATGGGTTATGTCCATGGAGCTTACATTAACCTACAAAAATGTGGCATGGAAAATTCATGGATGCCATAAAACACATGGTAAAAAATGTGTATTAGTTCGAAAAAAAAACACCAAGCTAAAACTTGCTCAAATGATTTGAAAAATGATTTATATCAACAAGTCACCTCATATTTTAACCATTTTCATGTTCACTTTCATTCTCACTAGAACTATCATTGAATAATCCATTTGCATTCCAATAATAAGTCGTTACATTTTATGCAAATTGAACATATTGTTGTGTGTATAAATGTTAATTTGCCAAAATTGTTTTCACCACATTCACTACAAACACCTCCTTAGAGGTATTTTGATTCCTAAAATGAACATACACACAAATAAATGAGTATAACTTATCAACACAAGTTTCAAACATGATGCAAATTTCAAGTGAAAATTAAATGTGAAATCATTTACTAACAATGAACCATCTTCATTTCACGATAATGAACAACAAAAATGATCTCCTTTTCACATTCCTTTTTGCTTGAAAATCTTGTTCAATTCTAATTATCCCATGCATTCTTAAAACCCTTTGCATAGGAGACCTTGCTAGTTCAATTTAAATAAGCAAGATCATTGTCCTTTTTTAACTTGGTCATCACATTGGGGGGCATGGACCCCACACCCTATGCGGGAATGCTTAAAAGAACAATCAACATAAAAGAAGCCAATTTTACCAATGTAGGCTTCAATGCTAGTTTTATTTGTAGTGCATCATTTTGTAATTGATCCCATTTGCATGTGGCATGAGCTTTTGCTCAAGCAATTACTTTATGTTCATTACGTCGAAAACTCAAAAAAGGATTGTTCAAGACTTGTGCATTCATTGATGCATGGTCTTGTTGACATGATCCCTCTTGTTGGGTAGATGGGTGTCTGGGCTTCCCTAACTTGGTGAAAATATCATGCTTTCATTGTAAATGCCTCATAAGCAAATATTTGGCCGAATAAGATGTGTTACAAGTTTTAACCTTGCAAATAAACCTATGCCCATCTTTCTCCCAAGTTAAGCCCTCTTGGGCAACCCCATGTGACACATTTGCTCTTGAACTAGCAAAACAAAAAAGAACAAAGGGAAAAATTCAAAATGTTTAAATGTAAATTATAAAAGATGAAAATAATGCACTTGATGATGAAAGTTAGGGCTTAGGCCATGAAGGTATTGCATGTACAATAGTGAGTATTTTAAAGTTTATTACAAAAAAAAAAGATATTACACCAATGATTATATCTAAAGTTATATGTAGGCAATGTGGGCACACCAATGACTACTAATAAAGTAAAATTCTTGACCGTTGTGATATTGCCATCAAAAAAATTGGCCAAGAAAAAACCCACCCCCTTTTTCAATGTGGAAAAATGAGTGGGGCAAGAAATTAACATAAGCATAAAATTAATGTTGACCTGTGGGAGGAATGAAGACTATAAATGATTGTTCAACTTGCTTTTGTATTGTAAAAACACTTGCTTGTTATGCTCTTTTGTGATAACATATGATTGCACTTGTTCATTTGCAACAATAGGTTTAGTTCTCGTGCTTGGAACGTGCACTTGTTAATTTGCATTAGTCGGTTCATTTGTTGCATTTGTTCTAGGCAACATTGTTGCATCAAGAATGCCTTCAATAACTATTATTTCTTGACATTGTTTGAATTTCCTACAAATTGCATCCTACAAAGAATCAAAGCAAGAGCACCAAGAGGAGAACACTGAAATCAAAGCAAGAGAAATTGGAGGTGAGCACCAAAAGGAAAGCAAGAAAAGCAAAAGGAGAACATTAGGATCAAAGCAATAGCACCAGGATCACAACAAGAGCACCAAGAGGAGATCACCAAGATTAGATCAAAAGCACTAGGAGGAGAGCACCAAGAAAAGAGCAAAACCACTAAAAAAACACCAAGATTAGATTGAAAGCACCATGAGAACACCAAGAGAGCAAGAGCACCAAGAAAACACCAAGATCAAAGTGAGAGCATTAGGAGAGCAGAAGGAGACCAAACATTAAGATCAAAACAAGAGCACCAGGATTAGGAGTTTACTCTGATTGAGGCAATGGCAAACAGGAATGTTGCAATGCCAAAGCCGAAATGACAATGATGACAACTATGACCACGCAAAAACCGAGAACGTTGTGATGTTGGAGCCAAGAAGGCAATCTTGCCATCCAAGGAGGAGCATGAAGGGAGGTCAGTATTAGAAGGGGGCTGGGGTTTAGAGGTTGATAGGAGAAGGGGTAGGTAGGTGGGAAGGGGGTCGGGAGGTAGAGGTGGATTGGTAGGTTAAGGGGGAAGGGGGTCAGTAGGTTGGGGGGGGGAGGGGGGTGGTGGGTAGGATGGAGGGCTGACAGCAGGAGTCAGGGAGGCGTGGGAACACCATTTTAAAAAACTACCACAGGGGACGAGGACCCTGGGGTTGGGTTTCAATCCCAGAACCAGATTTTTTGGATGGTGCACTGGTGGGTGCTGTGTCGCTCAGGGCTTCATGTACTAGAGAGCAGGCAATAGATGATGGATTCTACAAGGTAAGTATGCCCTGGGCAAACCAGTTAGTGCAAGCCTTGGGTGTGCGCACTTGACAAAATCTGTAGTCCACAACCTGCTCTTTGACATTAAAGGCATGGAACGTTGTTGCAGTGTTGGAGACTGTTGAGGAGTGCTGCAGAATGTCGTGGCCACAAAATTGGCAAGCTGGACTGATTCTGCAGCAATAAAGAGTCGGAAAAGGGCCGAATCAGCAAGCCTTGACTTTAACGTCCTTTTAAGGGGTCGCTAAAACCACGTAGGTACCTTACGTAGGATACCTACCACAGCGCTTGCTACTCTGCCTATGAGGATAGGCCTATCCAGTCTCACAAGCGACCAGACTTTGCACTCGCAAACGCACGCGCACCAAACATTGTGTGCGAGAGAGAGGGAGAGGGAGTGTGCGAGGGAGCGCTTTGGAGATCGTAATGGCGATGGCTGCATCTATGGCTGGCTCTAATAGTTTGCTTCGCAACTCAACTTCTGCGGCGACGCCTCAGTCAGCCGCCTTCAACTCCTTCAATGGCCTGTCTGCTTGCAAAGCTTTTCCAGTCTCGTCGTTGCAGCAAGCTCCTTGGCAGGAATGTGAGTTTTCCATCATCTCTGTACTACCTATCTCAGCTGT
>Ga0116229_10001856_pt1 | contig 33773 bp, 26 predicted proteins | sample S1TSphgellanicum_3_FD_87313 | JGI IMG/M metagenome (GOLD analysis project Ga0116229, IMG submission 87313) | Host-associated microbial communities from peat moss isolated from Minnesota, USA - S1T2_Fc - Sphagnum magellanicum MG | ecosystem: Host-associated > Plants > Peat moss > Unclassified...
AACAAATCAAGCAAACCCAGATTTTCTGCATTCTATAGATGATTCCAAATTGTCAACTCTTGTGGGTGTAGTAGCTTGCCCTTGGAAACATGCAAAAGGAAATTTGGTTGATTGGGGGGTCTCATGCACAACATTGTGCATGCCTTTTGGAAATGAGGTCTTTTGAGAACTTCTACCACATAAGTGAGGGGAGATGCTAAAACTCACAACTCCCCATTCATTCTATTGACATAAAATATGAATTTTTTTGGGGATTCCAAAGCTCCGGAGTTTCAATGAGTGTTGTTGGGAGTTGACCACCAACTTCACTTCACATCCAACCCACTCACTACATATGACAAAACCAAACCAAATAGGGTAAAGTTTGCTTCAATGGCTTCCATGAAAAGTTACTAAGTTTTGGGGAATGATGGGTGTTCTTGACCCAAATTTGGGTTGATAAAAAAAATAAAATTGTTGGGTTGTTTATAGGTTTCCCAATTATAAAGTACTTAGGTTTGATTTGGTTATAGGGGTTGTTGAAACAAAAACCCTAAAACCCTAAACCCATGGTTGGTTAATTTGTGCTTGTTGATTCCAACCAACACCAATAGAAACCCTAAAATTAGAGGAGGCACTTGTCTAACATTAGTGAAGACAGTTGTCTGAAGCTCCATGACATCTTATTGGATGATGTATGTGACCAAGCACCATCCATAAGAGACCTGTTCTGAACCACAACTGAGTTACCATGGTTCCACCTTGGTGACCTATCTTATAAACCCTCCTACCTTCGACCTCATAATACCTGGGTAACTAGGTAACTGAGTAAGGATCATAGATAAGTAGGTAGGTAATATAAGTGGCTACTAGGTATGGAGGTAGGACACTTGGTGGCTACTTACTAGGTAGTAGGTAGATGCATGTGGATGGTTAGTACATAAGCTAACCATGGATGATTAGTTTAGCTATGGGAATGGATTACAATGAAAATGTGTTTTCTGTTCACATACCATCCATCCTGAATGGTGCATTTGTGGATGGTGGTTTTGGGTGGCCCTTCTTTCTACTCACCACTTTCAGGTTTAGTAAGTTGATTGGAGGAAGCAACAAATTCCAAAGCTCTCCCTACTAGGCAAAATGGAATGTGTTGGGAAAAGCCCCAGGGTGGGAGCATTATTCCCCAACCAAGGGGAGCCTATGAGGAGGAGGTGGTAGCCAAGAATGGCCATGCATTTCATTTCCCAAACATCCCCCTATGTGTGGGCTTTACCCATTGCATGAAGCATGAAGCAAATGTCATCATGGTTCATTAGATCAAGAGGCATATATATGGGTAGGGTTCTCATGCCTATTCCTCAAGAGGGAGAGGGATTTTACACCTATGAGTAGGCATAGTTTCCCTCTCACTCTTAAAGAAATCCAAGAGATATTCATGGATATATATATATATATATATATATATGGTGCCCTCCAATTATACTTAGGAAATTTATCCAAGCCCTTTACATGAGAGGTGAGGGATAAAAAAAAAGGCAAAGGAAAGTGTTTGCTTGTAGGTAAACAACCCATTTCATGCACTCATTTGTGTTCTTTGTTGGTGGGTGGAAATTTGAAGTTCATCATGTTGGGACAATTCTATTTGGTCCATCACAACAAAAGGGCACGGTGGGGCAAGGGGTCAAAACTTGGGTTGTGAACTTTGTTGTGGGCCAAAAGAATAAGTGATTCAAGTGGCGTTCATCCAAGGTGACCAATCATGATCACATGGTGTAGGTTGCCAAAACTCAGTAAAACTTCAACGGACTACACAATCAGCAAGAGCACACATGTTACCATGAATAGTTCACACTTGTGAGCATCCAGACTATTCATGTATGCTCAAGCTTGTTATTGGACAATAATCCATTGTATGGAGTGCCAAGCTTATGGGTTACGGAACATAAAAGAGCATCAGTTACAAGGTTTAGATGACCACCCAATTGTGAGCATGCTAAAAATAATAATTGGAAGTATGAAAATATTAGAAGGCAGCAAGATACATGATATAACTTGAGCAAAAGGTCTGGTAGCCGCCTTCATTATAGGCATCTACTTGGAGCTTGGAGTACTCCATCAAAAAAGAAAAGACTACTAGATTCTCCTGTTATATTCCTGGACCATTTCCCTTCTATTATTAGCATTAACATCTGTGTCTACTCATGAATTTCTGACACATGGGTATCTAAAATTGTGAGCTTGTGTCATTGTAGCAAAGTCCCAGGTACTTATGTTGTTGATTCTATTGATTAGTTGTGGTGTGCATCCCAAAATTCTATTTTATTTTATTTTATTTTATTTCCAATGAGCCACTTTAATTGGCCCATTACAAAGAAATTTTTGAAAATTTGGCCTATCTAGAATATTACACTCCCTTCATAGAGAAAACCAAGTGGTTCCTTTCGCCCACTTACATAGCTTATGAAAGTTCAACTTTGGGCAAAGCTTATGGGATAAAATCCTAGTCCTATTAAGAACATAGTCTGGAATGCATGCATTGGGAACTTGGTGAACATATTGGGAACTCATTGAAAACATGTTGTGAGCATTGAAAAATTGGGGAACATGTTGGGAACTTCATGTGACACACATTTAGAACTCAATGAGAATTCATTTAAAAATCAAAATCCAAAAATTCCAACCCACCCAATTCACACAACCCTTTTTGTGCATACCTACTCTCTAGCTCCTCCCAGTGAAAAAAAGAAAAATCTCCAATCCCATATAATAGACCTATTTCCTAAAGATAATCATCAATGCAATTGAATGTATTATAGTGAGATGGAGGAGCATTCCATGTCTTGAGAGTCCCAAATCAGATCAAAATGTGAAGGAATATGCACATCACATATTTCAATCATGCACACAAGACAAACACACCTCAAGGTTTTTTCATGAGGACACAAGTACAAGATTCGAGTACAAAAGCCAACATTTGCCGTACAAACAACCAAACAAAATTAAAGTATGGAACAATGGGTTTTATGAATGAAACAATCATAGAGAGCATTCTAAAGTGTTTTTGTAGTTGGCAAAGGCCTTATTACAGTTGTAATTTCAAAGGGACCAACCCTTCACAACACTTGATCTATGCTTTTTTATCATTATCATGAGAGAGTGATCACAAAAAGAGGTATTATTACATGTGCATGCAAGATGAGGCCTTTATAGTACAAAATGTACTAAAAGGAGGAACATCCAAACCACTAGAAATTGACTCAACATTGGGCCTCAAAAATGCCCCTTCTTAAGAGAGTAGGCACCTATTCTATGTACTAAAACCTCAAAATAGAGTCGAATATGAACCATACCATTCTTTTTTTTATTCTCGAGATTTCATAGATTACTAGTGTCAATAAAATTGATTAGTAATGAGAACCCAAGTAGACTAAAAGTTGTGATGATTGTTGTGGATGGGACAATGCAAATGCAAAGAGAGAAGATGCACATCAATCCGTAGAAGATGAATGTGAATAGGAGATGAAAAACATATACCTGCATGAATGCAATATCTACACTGAATGCAATAGGAAATGAAAAATTAATTGAACATAATCTAATTAACTACTATGTTACAAGAGCTTGTGCTTGCAACAAGTTGTGTTTATATCCTGACATTCTCATGTTCCTTTTTGCATCATTGGGTAATGAATTGTAATGAACCAAGGTATCCCATGAGTTTAAATTAAAGTAATCCTTGTTACATTTCAAGGATTTGATGAAGTAAAAGGGTTGATAATATGAATGTTGACATAGTTGTTTTAGCATATGATATTCATGATTCAACCAATGTAAGTTGTCATTGATGGAACAAATGGGTTGTAGGCAAGCACTTGAGCTTTGCAAAGATCCTCCCTTCAACATTAATTTTTGAATGTTTTTTCATCTATGGTTGCACTAAGACATCTAGTAAATCTGAAAATCCACCTAAAGTTTCTTGGACACCAACTTTCAAACTAATTTTGAGATTTTCCCACACACAAAATTCCAAAGCTCATATTTGAGGATAGATTTTGTGTATACCATTTTGTTAACTATTGCATGTAAGAATTCTGTGTTTGATGTGTGATGAAATGTGGCATTTTTGTTTTATCAACTTTTTTGCCCAATAATCAAAACTTCATAAGAGATGCCATTGCAAAACTCATATATATACATAAACTTTGAAATACAAGTAATGAGAAATTTTCTCACAAGATTTGAGATAATTAGATCATGCAAGTCACATGTCATGTTAAAAATTGGTATTGGTTACAAAAAATTTCCAATAATTGAACCATTAACACAATGTTTTTTCCCAAATATCCTGTCTTTTGCAACAAGCTCAAATTAGATAGAACACCTATTGAAGATCACAAATAGTTGCAAAAAAAATGAGTAAAGCTAATTTGAGTGAATCACATATTGGAGGAAAAAAAAAAAATTTCCAAGGAAGAAATGTCTTCCATTTGTGAGCTACCAATTTGATACCAAATGTTAAGCAAAATAGATCCAATCAACATAACATCATCTACAATAACAATCTTGTAAGGTAATTGACTTGAAGAGTTTTCCCATGAATTTTTTTGCCACAACAATATTACAAAACTAGCCTAATTGGTGAATCTCTTGGTCAAGCAAAGCTCAATTTTCATTGCCATAATTGTGAAGGTTTCAAAGACCCATTATCAATTCGTTTTTGATGTGCTTGTAACCCATTTGCAAATGCTTTCAAAAGTTGAAGGCCCCTTGGTTTGATTTTGATACCAATATCTCAAAAGACAATTAAAAAAACAACTATGTACAACAAATTTTGTCAACAAAATATGGTCCCGACTCTTTGTTTTTTGCTCTTTTTTTAAATCCCTTTTGTCAATGAAAGCCATCATGAAACCAAAAAAATCTTCTTGCAAGATTGCATAACATTTTACACACCAACTTTTTGGATCAAATATTGTCCCACACGATTTGAATCAAGTTGATCAAGTACATTAAAATGTCATACTAAAAGGGTTTGCATCTATGCTTATGATGATATTGATTTGGGAATGAGTAGTAATCTTTTTCCCATTGTATGCACAATAACTCTCCTTCAACAATGCCCTTATACAAATTTCCTATTCTTGACTAAATTTGGAGTTTGAGATGAAGTGAATCACTACATGAAGTGGAAAATAGGGTGTCAATCTTAACCTACCATTGGTTACTACTTGGTTGACCCTTTGAGTCAAATTTTTTTTTGTTGTGTCATAAGTATTCTTTGAAATTTCTTTTAAGGATTTTTTTTTGCCAAAAACCCAATTCATTCCCAACACGATTTCAGCAAGCTATTTCATGTTTGGATCATCCACAAGTAATGGCTATATTCGGTAACAAGTTCCCTAATCAGGTGCCAATGCAGACATGACAGTTGATGAAAGAAAATTGACTACTGAAAGTACCTTGTGATCATTTTGCCGTTGCATACAACACCTTGAACAAGTTGCAAAAGACAATTTTTCTTCTAGTGTTTTGCCCCAATCCACATGTATGTGCAAGCCTCCATTTCGTTGCAGTGAAGACAGCACACTTGCACTATGCAAGTGAAAAATGCATAATGTCAAATCTCAATCAGCAACATCTGCATCACTTTCACACATACAAGCCTCCTCCCCAAGAACACAACATATGATAATACAAACTCTAAAAGCACATCATTAAACATGATAGTGGGGAAGTCAAAGTTGAAGAAATAGCGATGTAACTATTGTGACTCTCAAGCTTGTATGGTACAGTATCTGCCTTTGTGTCCATGTTTTATTGTCAGTTCTCCTTGTGACAGCGAACCCAACAATGCAGCTGGAAGAAGAAGGGGCATCGTGCTTGCAAGTTGAGCTCCACCCACTGAGACTTCCCCACTTATAATGGGATCCAAAACAAGTTCTTTGAATTGGCAGGTGGCGGTTTGCTGATCAGTGAAGCACATACATTGTGAAAGACAATTGTGGCAAATATTTATTTACCTCAACTCTCCTTGATCTTGTCACCCCTTTCATGACTTTGAAGTAGTGTTGTTTGGTCATTTTGTGATCAAAGTAGCAATCACCCATAGGAAGATTTAGCTAAATTTGGTTATAATTGAGATATGAAAGTAAACCAGTGCATGCTTCTCACCAAAGCACAGCTCTGAGAAATGAATCAATGCCTCCAACTGGCAATCTAGATGAAGCTCATGAACACACTTTTTTTGAGCCATGATGATTATGGATTTGAAACTCAAGCTTCAAAGGAAAACCTGGAGAGGTGGGGAGATACAAAGGGTGACTCCTGCAATGATGAGAGACACTCCAATCACTGTTTCTAGCCCCCTCATCTTCTCTCCAAGAGCAGCACCGGCTACGGCCGTGACTGCAAAGGTGGTTGCGTTGGTGACTGGAACTGCCAGAGTGATAGGGCTGTCCCCAAGCTTGATTACAAACAGAACTGACATGGAGAGATTCAAAAGAAAGGGCAGAGAATACTCCCATACGCAAAGCAGCTGTATCCATTCCTGCAAAATGCTCCAAACAAAGGTAGGTAGAGTTTTCTTAGAGCTGCTGGCTTTGTGTTTGGATCCTGCTTGTGCCTTCTGCTTCTTTGCTTCTGCAATCAGAGCTCCTCGTTTTATCAATGCATTTGTAGCTCCCCATACTGTGCCTATTCCCAGCAACCAGGCCACCACTGCCATATCCTTCTTGTCTCCTTACCTCCACAACTTCTACCACCTTCCTGTCTCTGTACTGTGTATGTTGATACAGAAATGGAGACTTGGGCTCTTGGACTACATGCAGCAAGCTTGAGAATACAAAGAGAATTTTGGGGAAACAAATATAGAAAATCTGTGCCAAGAATTTCTGCCACATTTCCAGAAGCAACAGGAAGACTCAATCAGGATGGTTGCTTGCATGGAAGAGACATAGCTAATAGACAGTCAATACTATCCTGATACAAACTGCTATAAAAACAACTCTATACACTTTTAAAGCACATAAATCTCTAGACTCCAAACACTAGAAGCTCTATAGAGAACACAGAGAAAAGTTAAAGTAACAACACTCACACATCTTTATGAGCTTCTGAGCCAGTAACCTCCTCTATAAGATGAGTGATTCCAAGAGCAACCCTAAACCCTAAACAAATCCCACATCCTCATAGCTAGTTGTCATCTTTACCTCCCAATTGCAGAAAGATAATTAATTACACAGATTTCCAGACTGCCAGCAGAGGTGAAACACAATAATAACAGCTGCTGGACGGAAACCGAATGACAGAAACAAACCAGCAAGCCTTTGTTGGTAGAGGAAGTATGAACTGCACTCGGGTGTCTTTCACCTAAACCCTTTCCAAGAGGGTAGGAGATTGAAAATCACAGCACCAGAAGGGTTTTGAGCAACCAAACCAGATTCGCAACAATGGCCAAGGCATATACAGAATATACCTGAGGAACAACATCAGCATGAGAATGCACAGACTGCAGATTTGGACTAAACCCTAAACCATCATTCTGTGAGGAACTCACCTATTGTGCCATTGTCATGCCATGATGCCCTTCGTTATGTCAACCTACAAAAACACTGCAAATCTCCACACGATCACGTGATGAAATCACATTCTGCAACAAAAATCCATACAGCATCAAGGAGAAACATATGGGTCACAGTTACGGCAGGCAAAAGCTCAGATTAGGTTTAGGGTTTTGCACAATGCAAAGTCTTGAGAAAGGGGCAGAAGTAGGAAGAACGTGGGGGTTGAGGATGGTGGAATTGGGAGTGTATGCGAGAGAGTCCACTTCAGCTTATCAGAAGCAAAGAGAGCGAGAGAGAGAGACGCTGGTGAAGTCTTGGGTTGGAAAAAAGAATAGGTGAGAAGAGAATAGGCACAGAAAAACCCTAAACCCTGATTCCCTGTTGGTTATACTAGGATTCCTAGGCTGGTCGCGACATCGCAAGCGAGAATGGAGAGCAGTGCAGGGATTGACGCGTACAGCGATGATGATGACGACGCTGCTGCTGTTGCATCGTCCTCTGATGATGAAGATTCCTTCGCATTTGGAGGTTCGCCGTCCTCCAGCCGTCTTCCGCATCGGAGGGAGATGTCCGAAGCGCGGTGGGATGCAGAGATGGGAATTGCAGAGGTGATGGTTCGGAAAGGAAAGGCTTGGCATTCCACGGGCTTCTCACGAGGTGGTCGCCTTCTCGCCCATGTCGAAGAAGCTATGTAAGTATCCCGAAAAAAAAAGAACTCCCATCACCCACTCCGATCTCCTGGATGTCTCTCTCTGGCCCTCCCCCTTGCGAAGAAAGTCGAGAGTGAAGAGCAATGTCTAAGTTAGTTACAGAAGTTTTTGGGCTGTTGGGTTTCGATTTCTGTGGAACGGAAGCAGAAAGGAAAGGATTGATTGCTCAGCGAGGTTTAGGTTTCTAGGGTTTAAGAGAGGTTTTCTGGGGTTTCTTCTTACAGTTCCAGATCAACAATAACAAACCCATTCCAACAAAGTGTGTGGGGTTTTGTGATCGTTGCAGTTACATGGTGGAGCAAGGTAGCTTGGTGCTGCGAGAGGGGGAGAAGGTGATGCCTTTGGTTGATGCTTACAGCTTGCTTGCATCACAAGCTTATGGCTGCTCCTGGGATGCCTTTCAAACGTATTCTTATCTGAAGAACCTTGGGTACATTGTGGGCCGCTATAATGTACCATGGTCTTTTTCTACAAAGAAGAAGCAACCTCCTCTTCCGACAACTTCAGCAAGCTCTGACATCAAGGAATTACAAACCCAATTTGCAGCAACAGATCTGGCAAACATGGACACAACACTGAAAGAAACGAGTCAAACTTCATCAAAGAGTTCAGAGTCTGAACAGCTCAAATGGCAAGATGAAGATGAACCTTGTGAGTCAAGGTTTTTTGCTTGTCAACTTTCCCATGGCAACAATGTGAGAAGCTCTTTATTGCATGGTTCTTTGGGAGTGTTTTGTGAACTTTTGTCTTTTACATTCATGGACTGCAGAGGATGGCATTGTCTTGTGTCCTGGCAAATTGTTGATCATGGTGTCTTCAACTCCTCCTCACTCTGGGCTTGCTGTTGCCTCTTGGAAACAGACATATTCTGCTTGCCATAACAAAGACAACATGCAAAGATATTGTGAACATTCTGATGACATGATCTGCTTTTGGCTATTGATTGTGATTTCCAGACAACACAGGAATGCCAACAAGTGGCAGTGAAATCCAGAATGCTAGCAGTGTGCAAGAGGTGATGAAGCAGGAGCTCTCACTGATGTATGATGTGCATCTTCCCAATAGCCACTTCAAAAAGACAGCTCCAGGGCTTCCGGTGTTTTGCTTGTGTATCACAAGGTCTTGCTTCTTCTCTGTGGTTGCTTGTGTTCTCTGAGTTTTTGCCTGATAAAATGGTATCATCATCTTCTTGGGCTGGTGATTTGAAACTGATTTTGAGAATGTTGTATTTTGCATGCAGTGATCGTCCACCCAAATTTGCTGAGGTACAAGCACTGGTGCAGAGCTGCAGAGGCAGACCTGTGAAGTTTGCAGCAGTAGATTGTGGTCATGTGTCCATCTTCTCATTTGACACCGTTACCCTCCCCATGTTACCAGACTGGGAAGCCTCTAGTTGTCGATGATACCAAGCAAACATGTGTGGACTCAAAACAATCATGTGAGAATTGTTTGTGATTGAGGCCAATACAGATTTCAAAGTGTGATGTATCAGAGACAAATGCTCCAAGAGTGCAGCATATGTTTCAGAGAAGAAAACAGTTTTGTATTTGAAGTATTATGTGACCAACATAAAGACTGCTCACATGCACTGCAGCTGCCAGGTCCAGCAGAGTCACATCATGTGGTGTTTTTCTCTAATGAAATCCACATCCGATTCAGAGTAGACTTGACTTTGTTCCTGGAACTTTCAGGTCTGTCTACATGACCCCTATTTACACAGCTGAACTTGCCCCTGCAAGTAGCCATGGCTCCCTTGTTTCACTCCCGGAGATTTTCATCAACTTTGGTCAGTGAAAGTGTCAAATGTAGTCAAGGAGTGAAAGTCCTTGACTACATAGTCAGCTTTTGCGTCTCAGGATTGCCAGCATACCTCAGCTGGTGCCTCATGCTTGGTGCGCACTCAGTGCAGGCTCTGTGCCTGTGATTTGTATTGGATTTTCAGTTCTGCTGATGCCAGAATCTCCCCACAGGCTTGTGGCACAAAATTGCATTGAGGAAGCCGAGCATGTGCTACTGAAGACATTGTACAACAAAGCAGAGGCAAGCACCCACCTTGTTTCATGGGATTTGCAGGCTTTGCTAGGTGTACTGCATTGGATGGAGCACAGTCAGAACCTGAATGGAATGGTGCACGCAGCAATTTCACCATTGCATGTGGTATGCCTCAAGAATCCTGCTACTGTTTCTTTTGTTCTTGATGTTTTATCTGTTCTTAGAATTTAGGGCTGAGGAGGAGGATTTTTTCTGGTGATGGAATTAGGGTTCAAGAAGTCAAGAAGAAGGTGTGTAGCAGGAGCTTCTGTGGCCAATACCACCTGTTCATTGAATGCTCATCCTCGCCCTAGGCATCAATTTTTTCCAGCAAGCTTCTGGCATTGATGCCAGTGTGTACTATAGCCCTGTGGTGTTCAACCAAGCAGGTATCTCAGGGAAGTCTGGAGTTCTTGGAGCAATGGTGGCAGTTGGATTCTCAAAGACTATTCATCTTGGTTGCAACCATCTGGCTTGACTGTACCAGCTGGTGACTGCTTCTCTTCACAAGTGCAATTCGGATGAGAGTCTCTCTCTTCATACTTGCTGTTGGCTTTGTTTTCCTGCATGTGCCAAAATCCAGCTCAAATCTTCCAGTCACAACAGGAGTGCAACAAAACCCTGGATTTGTAGCAAGCCTTGCAACTTTAGCAATTTGTGCATATGTTGCCTTTCTCCATAGGATTTGGGCCCATCAATTGGGTTCTGACATCAGAGATTTTTTCACTGCAACTGTGAATGCAAGCTCAGGAATTGTCATGAACAGACTTGTGAGGGGCACTGTGGCTTCACATTCCTGTCATTAGCAGATGCCATCATGATTGCAGGTGTATTTTTCCTCCTCATCAATTATGGCATTGTCCATTCTCTTCATTCACTTCTATTGCCCGGAGAAAAAAGGGAAGACTCTAGAAGAAATTGCCAAGTTTTTTGAGTGGGACAGCAACCATAGGATCTCTTCCTCTAGTGGAGATGGGGAGTTTGCATCTAAACAATCAGAATGGGGACTGTGTTGCCCTGGCTTCACAACCCTAAACTTGACCCTGAGCTTGAGGAAGAAGATTTACACTTGATTGGGCACAATGGGTTGTCCATTGTGGATGAGGCTGTAGCTTGAAAGCAACTGCTTTCAAAAGTGTGCTTGATTGCAAAGCACAGGCTTAATGAGCAATAACAGAGTCTGGACTTTCAAGTGTGTCAACATCTCGGGTTTTTCTTGAGGTCCATCATTCAGCTTTTCCACTAGCTTTTCCATATTTAACCCTAATGGCAGGCACTGTAGCACTAACAGTAGAACTCTTGAATGCACAATTCTTACAAATGTTTTGTTTGTTTGGTGATGCAGAGTGTAAAAGACTTGCTGTGCAGAGCAATCCCTCTATTAAACAAAACCAGTTTCTATACTAATCAGGAAGTGAGCAGGATACTATGCTTGATTAGGGGAACTAAGTATCCTCCTGAAGCGCATAACATTTTTGTTAACACCCAAAGTGGTCACAACAGATGACATTGGTTGACATTTTGCATGCTTCAAATCATCATGGTCAAGCAGATCCACTCAAGGTCTTGTTGGAGTTGAAGGAGAACTGTGTAATTGTGCATTGAGGTTTGCAATTTGCACACAGTGCTCCAGATGTGGTATTGTCCTCAAGCAAAACCACCATGCAACAATTTGTCAACATTGATGTCAATGTGGAAATTGTTGATGTCGAAAATTAGGTACATTGCACAAACTTGCTCTCTGACACTCGCATGTTGAAGTTGTCAAAGAATGTCTACACCTACACTGGGCTCCTGCAAACTGGTCTCTCCAGCAATTTTACCACTCATTCCAAGTCCTTGCATGTCAGAGAACCTTTTACCTCTGTTGAAAGGCTTGAAGCTTTTGCACCATGTATGCAACTTTCTACTCTATTTATTACAGCTTGTTTAGATTGAAAGTTTGAAGTGGAGGGCATGATGAACAGAGGGATCCCAAGCTTGATGGGATCCGAATTGCTTGATCATTGTGCTATTTCAGCTTGCACCAGATAATCAGCGTGAGGCTACAGTTCTTGAATCAGCAAGGGAGTTAGTGGTTGCAGTCTGAAAGCAAGCTCAGGAAGATCACTGTCCAGTTTTGATGGGAAGGCAATCATGAACCATTATGAGAAAGCTCTTTCTGTTGACAAGGTAGGCTCACACAGTCCATTGACAAGACCTCGTGTTCAATAACCCTTCCATATGAGAATCCTACTTGTGTTAAAGCTGATATTGTTGCTGAAAACCACAACAAGACCTCAATGGTAACCATGTTCAATATATGACCTCTTGCTTGTCCACTCACGAAAACTGTCAATTTCTACGCATGAGATTATTGTAGCAAAAATCAATTCAGAAATCATTGGCCATTAGGATCTTTGGATCGCACTAGACAATCATCTGAAGTGAAATTCATCTTGAGATTGTTGAACTTTTGCTTCCATCACTGTGCTTGCCGTTAACAGGGTTCATCTCTTGGACATTGCAGTGTGGCCTCACCTCTATACTCTACACCTCTTTTACCATCCTCTACATCCTCCACATTCTACATGGAGTTGTACATGCGATTGAATTGACTTGAATGGATGGGGTATATTTCACACAGGCACAGCTTCTTGATGTAGATCTGAGGGAAGATGTTAGCAACTCCGGGTACCTAAAAATGCAAAACATTTATTGCCATTCATACCTATTGACTTCATTTTGTACACAAGTGTATAGAAGTGCAAAGCCCTTCAAGCAGGTTAAGCATGCAAATTTGGGTTGTTAAGGTCACAAAGAAAGCTTTGCTTGAAGTAAAATTTGCAAGGTTTGAGTTAAATAAGTCCAAGCTGACCTTGATGTGGTGTTCACTTCTCATATAAAGAGGATTGTCATCACAAAGGAAGCTGTGCTTGAAGTATAAATATGGAAGACTAGAATCAAACTCATATGTAAGTCTTGATGAGTCCAAGTTGATTTTGATGTAGTGCTAAATTGTCACACCAAGAGTAGGATAGCCAATATGGGATTGTTGGAAAATATGGGATTTTGTAGGGATTGTATTGTTAAGCTGCTTGTTGTGGCACATGGCAAACAATGACACTGTTCTCAAATTTGACTTTGATTGATAGAAAGATGGTCAACAAGGTCTTTTAGGAATTGTGCTACAAAGCTCAAGGAGGACGACCACTAGGAAGAAGACGATTACCACTAAGAAGGGGATGACCAAGACGATGAAAAGGGATGGAAGAACTTAAGGAGGAGGATCACCAAGAAGGGGACAACCAAGACTAGGAAGAGGGCAACGTAGTTCGACCATTACGAAGGGGACAACTAAAGAGGGAAGAGGGTGATAACGCTCAAGAAGGATGACTATTGAGAAGGGGATGACCAAGGGGGGAAGAGGGCAGCAAAGCTCAAAGAGGACGACCACCAAGAAGAAGACGGTTACCACAAGGAAGGGGATGATCAAAATGGGGAAGAGGGATGAAAGAACTCAAGAAGGATAATCACCAGGAAGGAGATGACCAAGACCAGTAACATGATAATCACCAGGAAAAAGATGATTACCACAGAAGGGGATGAACAAGACCAGGAAGAGGGCGGCAAAACTCAAAGAATTGTATTGCCAAGAAAAAAACAATTATCACTAAGAAACGAATGAACTATTTCAAGAAGAGTGTTGAACTTCAAAAGTTGTCACATATCGTCATCATAAGAACATGAATGGAAGAGGAGTAGGAGTTCACCAACACATAATTCTTTCGTGCAAACCATACTTGCACACAAACCAAAAGAAGAGTGAAAACTTTCATCCAATGCACCAAACCAAAAAAAAAAATAGTTGCAAAAAAGGATGAAAATTGTTGCAAGCATTGACTGGCCATGCCATGAAGCAAAGAGGGAGCATAAATTTAGTTACACCAATGGTAAAGAGGATTTTAGCTTGAACCCAAAACCTTAACAAGTGGCGTCGCTTGGTTTTTTAAGGTTACTCAAACATGCCTTTACCCATAATCGTATATTTTTTACACCATTTTTTGGGGAGATCCAGGGCAATGAAATATTGGAACCATTTTTACAAAGAGAAGAAATTGATTTTTAGTTTCATCCAATTCATCTATAAGTGAAAGTTCATTCATTTTCCAAATACTAAACATGCAATTACAAGGTGCAAAGTGTTTGTGAAGGGGTTGGTAAGTGTTTGTTATGTTTTTTCCCAGCAAATGTAACCCATGTGCCTTTAGGGAGGCATATCTTTGCCATATCTCCACCAAATTCGGCAATCTAAGTTGCTATAGGTGTGCCTAGAGATGGGGCACATTTTGTCTTCAAACCTCATGACCAAAACCATTGATTAGTGTATCACATTTAATTTAATCTTTATATGTTCGATTATTGACTTGTCTACTCTTGTCTACTCCGAAAAAAGAATACAATAAATTGTGGTGGAACATTCCTCCCCAATCGCTCCCAAGACAATGCTAAAAGAAATTCAAAATCCAAAGCAAAGATTCAGCAAGACACTTAGCTTTTTCTTCTAAAAAACCACCTTCAACTTGTAAAGACCTCTATTCCATATAGTTCAATATAGTCCAAGCTTCGACATTTTCCCACCATTACCAAATCCATTGACAAAGCTTTGACAATCGCAATTGTTCTTAAAAGCAAACAACAAAACCCAAGCAAACTTAACACCCACAATTCTATTGCCTCCATGAATGTAAACACCTACACCCATCAAGCAAAACAAACCAACTACCAACCACTAAGAGAAAAATCCAATCACCATGCTAGTGACTGATTAACTTCATCTCACATCAAGTGCCATATTAGAGTAATCCGGTCGATCCATTTTTACTTTTTCTTCATTCTACTCATTTTAGGTCACACTTGATCCAAACGTAAAATCTCAACTGAAATTTAGTTCCAAATGAATTTTGAAAAGGCTAAATCTTGAGACCAAATCAATCTCCCATTCACATGCTTCATGTAATTTCATCCATAGTGCTCCCTGGCTTGAATTTAAGGTCCATACAAAGCCCAGAAAGATGTTAGCCTAGGGTTGAAGTATTTAATGAGTTTAAAAGCCTGGAACCCTAAACCCTAAAAGTTTCCCTGCAACCCTAATTTGTGTGGGTCACAGTTTTTTGTGCGCCGGAAGTTGGAGCTTCGACCGTCCTTTGCTTTGCTGTGAATCCTGGTGTTTTTGTGTGCTCGTATATTGTAAAACGACTTCATCGTCAACTTCGGGATAGAAGCCTTTCGGATCTACAAGAACAACCCATCTAATTGAATGCGTTTGGATCTACAAGAACAGGTAGAGAAGAAAGGGTTGTTGTTGGGTCCCCGGGTTTCTGGTGAGTTTGGTTTGGTTTCTGGGTTTTCACTGAAGCCAAGTTTTGTTGGTGTCTTCGGTCGGAAGATTTTTTGTTGTGTGGTGCTAAACAGGATTTTCAGGAACTTGGGGGGGTTGGGGTAGTGGCCATGGTGTCCTCTCAAGAAGCGAGATCACGCAACTTGCGGAATGCAGCCCTTGCTGCCATTGTTCCTTTACCTGCTATCCTTTTCTATCTCTCCTTTCTCCACCTTTGTCCCAATGGAAGCAATGAAGAAGAGAACCAAGTCCTGGACCAGTGGGGTTTTAGGGTATGCAAATTCGGAGAAAACCATCCTATTGCCTTTCTGAACATCATAGTTTTCTTCTGTTTCAGTGTTCTGTTCTGGATCATCAGCCTTTTCCAACACAGCACTTGGGTAAAATTTCTCTCTCTCTCTCCAGAGTATGATGCATGATTTGCGGAAAATTTTAACAGTGGGATTTTAGGGTTGAAGAATGTCCGGGGGTTTTATTGTTTTCAAACCCTAATCTAGATTGAAATTCAGCTGAATGAATTTTTGTTTTTGCAGCTTGTAGATCCTTATTGGACAATTGTGCCTGTGATGATTGGCTACTATTATAGCACACACCCACATGCCAAAAGTGATCCTTGGCGATCAACAACAGTGATGATCCTTCTCTGGGTTTGGAACATCAGGCTTGAGCATTCCTACTTCAGAAGAGAGAAGTGGCAATGGGGTGCTACAGAGGACTGGCGATTTGCTGATATGCGCAAACAATTTCAGGGACACTGGTGGTGGGCTTCATTTTTCCTTTGTTATATCTCCCAACAGGTACAAACTCTTTCTTCTCACCACTGTTGTTTGCAAGACTTCTCTACCCTTAATGTTCTGATTTTCCATTCAGACCATCTACTACCCATATTCCACCCATCTAAGACCATCTACAATCCCTCTACTACCTCAGGAGAAGACATCTACTTGTTTATTTGTAGAATGCACATGAGATGGCAACTACAGGGCACAAACTGCAAATCAAACATGGAGTTCTTCTTCTGGCCATGATTTGAGATTGCACATACTCACAGCCATGAATTGCATTTAGAAGAATGTGACAGAAGTGATGGTCTGAGGGATAAAAGAAACCAGACTGGCCAGATCAAGTAAAGGTAAGCCTCAGCTTTAATTGCATTTAAAAAAAATTGGGGAGATTTTCTGTTGGAAGTCACACACCTGGTTCAATTTATATGATTGCAGATCCTTCTTGTTGGCATTTGTCTTCCCCTCTACGCGGTATTCTCTAGCAATGCACCTTGGAATATGTGGGATACGCTTGCAACTCTTCTTTGTGGCACAGGCATAGTCATTTCATATTTTGCAGACTCACAACTTCATAGATTTGTCTCAAAGAATGAAAATTTGAAGGATTTGGGAGTACCTACAGAGCCTCTGCTCGAAACAGGATTATGGCGGTATTCACGGCACCCGAATTACTTTGGTGAGCAGCTGTGGTGGTGGGCCTTGGCCTTGTATGCATGGAATCTTGGGCAAGGGTGGCTGGTAGTCGGTACCATTGTCAATTCAGCTTGCATGGCTAAGGTCACAGTCATGGTAGAACAAAGGATGATGCAAAAGCCAAGCAGAGCAACAATATACCACAACTATCAACAGTCTACATCTGTCTGGATTCCTTGGTTCAAGTTGCAGCCGCAGAAGAAAGCAAAGAAGATAATGTGAAGTTTGTATGTAACTCATATTTTCTGTGATCTTGGCTTGTGTTTGGAAGTGTCTATTAGACAGTTATAAATTAAAGGAAAGTAGATAGCAAGCAGAAGAAAATTTCACTGTTCACTGAGAAATTGATGTGGAATTTTTAGCTGGAGCATAAGCTTAGATCAATGCTTATAAGTCTTCAAGCTCATATCCGAAAATGGGCTTGTGAAGTTCCAATTGCTTGGTGTGAGGAACTTTGTAGCTCACCTGTTGCTTGATTTCCAACCTTATACAGTTTGACATGCACCCAATTATTATCTATCTTGTATCTGACCTTCAGTAAGAAGTGACTAGTATGGTGAATGTGTGTTGGTTGCAGAAAATAGTGCTGTTTCTTGGTTCCTGTTTATTGAGCAACTATTGCTGCAATTCCTGGGAACAACACTAAAGCCAAAATAAGTTGCAATTATACCTTGAGCCTGCATATCATACATGTGACAAACCCACTTGCATCGTATGCATGGTAGAGGAGTTTGAGGATTCCACCAATGATCTTGTTTCCAGAGCCTTGTGTGTCCTTACCAATTCTTTCAACCTTATTGATTGAAGACTGACTTTCCTTCTGAGTCAGGAAAATGGGTTTCAGAATATTTTGTCAAGGTTGTCACCAGACATTGGAAAGTAGTTCCCTCCTTTCACAGGCATGGGTGCTTAAAGTTGGCTCTACACATCTCATGTGATGTTGTGGGGCTGCCAATCCATCAAACTGGAATACCAATTTGGAGTACAGAAGTTCATTGTGCAGAGTACCCTGATGTCATCTGTAAAATTCCAGGAGAGATTAATGCATGGCTCCTTCCAACAAGTGGTCACTAGTCATACAACTGCAGTGGAGAAGACTTGGAATGGTTAACAGTTCTGCAAAAGGTGGTGCATGCAAATCAAGCGCAATGTGGGGATTTGCTACAAGCACTGAGATTTATGGAGCAGGATACTATGACATCTGTCTGTAAAGTCCCAAGGGAGAATGCACATCTCGTTCCAACCAGTGGTTGCTAGTCAGACAACTGTGGTGGAGAAGACTAATGTCTCAAGCTTTGCCTTCTGCAGTGAAAATGAACTCCTGAATCTTGGTGCTTGTAGCAAACCCCCGCATCATGCTCAATGGCATCATCACCTTTGCAACATGGGGAGTGAGACTCTCTTGCTGTTTAACCATTCCAAATCTTTTTGATTGTAGTGAAAACATGAGTCGCCCAAGAAGAAATTTGTCTCCACGAGCTGTCCAATTTTGCTTATTCTTCTTAGAGGTATGAAACCCAAAGAGTAAGTAAGAGTTGCAAGGGTTGGACCTACTTTTGATTCTTCTCCGATCTTTTTCTGATGTTTTGTCTGAATGCATGGGCTTAGAGTTGCAGGTTTCCTCATGGATCAACAACATTGATTGGAAGTAGGGCAACTTTAAGATTGAAGACTTCAAAAACTTGAACTATGCATTCATCCTAATTCATGGATCCCTTTCGTGCATGAGTTATGTGAAGTTAGTGATGTTATTGATGAGGTTCCTTTGTAGACTACATGTGTAGAGCAATTGAAAGATGGGCAAAACTTTGTGGCGCTTGGTACATGATGCCTTTGATATACTTTCAATCCAAACCTAGTGGAATATGTGCAAATGGCAGTGTAAATTTGATATTGCATAAAATTGAATATTATGTGCATTATTGAGTTGGTTTTATACATGTGATACGAGTTTCAAGTCACAAAGTGATAATAATTACTAATTATATAGCCAAAACCTAATGGATGGAAAAAAGTGATTTTTTAGTCCACCCAAAATGAAAAGAAATCCTCTATTCAACCACACCCATTAACCTATTACAACTTTTGCATTAAATAGTGAGAAGGAATTGGACAACATCAAAGTTGTGAGATGATGAATCACAATGTGAAGAGGGTGTAAAATTCAAAAACCTAAAAAAGGGAATCTCATTTGGAAAATGCAATGTAGATGTGGCAAATGTTTTTTTTTCCGCAGATTTAGTGTTATCATCCATGCTTTTGTTAAATTTCTTTGCCATCAAGTTTTTGGCATGGCTTCATAAGGCCAAATTCTAACTTTTGTCTTGCTTTTGTTAAGAAACAAATCTTATCCTTAATTCAAAAGTAGAATGAATTTGTTATCAAACTTGATCATATCTCCATTTCCTAAGACTTGTGGCATGATCCTCTACTCATATTTGCAAGTGTTGATGATTTTGCACGAGTAATTGGAAACCCAATCTATAATATTTGGAAAATTATTAAAATGTATGGTTGTCTTTGATTAAGAACTCCGAAATTAGTGCCAAATTGATATTCACATTTAACTAATTGACATTTGGTCACTTTTGGTATTTTTTAGTATCCCTTGCATTTGGAGGGTACTATTTTTCTACCTATTGTTATTTACGAATATGTTAAATATTTATGATTGAAAAGTATGCAGATTTATTTGTAATTCAAAAAAAAAAATTATTCATATTTTCAATTGCCATCTCTTTTAAGAATATTTTCATGGATTTTTTGGGTCTAGTTCATTTTCTTACATTTATAAAATTAAATAAAAAAAGACATTAGTTTGAACGCATGTCAATTTTTTAGTGGAAATGTAAACGACCTTTCTAATGAAAGCAACCACCTAAGCTAAATTCATGAATGCCTTGAAACTCATGGCCAACAACTAGTCAAATAAAGTGAAGATTTCATCTAGGCCTTGAAAAAGTAAAAAATGCACAACCATCAATTTATTCAAGGTTTAAATTTTAAAACAAACATTTAAGAGTCAATTGTTATATGCCAATTGTCATATGGGAATATTAAACATGTTTTAATCAATAGTTCAGGAAACCAAATTTCTCAAACAAGTTAAGGTACAGATGTCTTGTGAACATGACTTTAAACTTTGGGCCATGTCTTAGTATGAATCAAAGGGAGTTTTAATATACAATTAACAAAGCCTTGTAAATAATTTTAAAATACATCTCTCACAAGTTTTTTCATACTTTTTGGAGCCCATATGAATAAGTTATGAATATTTAAATTAAGGCATAATCCATCCCATAAATGATGCATAGGACCCCTCATAATTAATTACATTTAGGGCTATGTTCACATTCAAATTATGCTTATTAGTAGATAACTTTAAGCATTTGAACATTCTTTACTCTTGTTAATGATACAACATCACATATTCTATCAGTGTTCCCTTGAAATGGCTTTCTTCTATTTATTTACATCGTTGAACCTATAGACAACAAACAAATCATTTGAAGGCATGAACACATTTCTCAAAAACGCACCCATGAACACTTATATAAATGAAGAATCATCTCTTTGAATGCACATTAACTTGCTTTTGAAAGTGTTTCCATTCTTGAAAAGATGTTTATGACAATGTTTTATGATCGTCATCACCTAAGTGTCGGAGTGGTCTTCCCACATGTGTTTAGGATTTTCCTAGGGAACTTATTGGGAACATGCTCCATAAGACTTGATATTGGAGCTCCTTATGATTTTAGAACATCTCTCCTTATCACAAATTAATCCAAGGATGTTACCATTCTTGATCAATTGATAAGGTTTGACAAACTTCTAATAGTGGAACTTGAAGTTGCCATGTTGAACGAAAGAACTTTATGTATAAGCAATTTTATGTTAAAAGTTTGTAAACCATGAGATTGTGCTCTAAAAGTTGAAAACAATCTCAAGTTCATATATAATTCTTCAAAGGGTGCTAGTTACACGAACATACTTGTCACAACAAATGTTTTGAAAAATAATCATATTCTTAGGATTTGAAACTTTTAATGTCAACCTTAAAATGGTAGATGCTATTGAATTGATCTAAGAAAAACCTCTTATAACAGTTGGGAGATAAATCAATTGGCTAGAACAAAGAAAATTGTTGCAAAATTGAAGGAATGTGATGATCTATACAATAGAGCTAATTGCATGCCTTTTTCAATATTTCTTGAAATGTTGTTTTGTGTATGTAATGGAGGTGAAGGAACTAGATTGAAAGATGTACTTTAACGTGTACAACAAATCAATTTATAACAAACTTGATTATAGGAAGCTTATGCCAAAATACGAGGTTTGGCAATGTGAAGTCCATGAAATACTCACAAAAGCAAGAATTTTTGATGCATTGCCCTTGAAAATTGTCCACCTTGTCAAAGTAGATTATATTTGAATTAATATCACAATGTTGGTTAGTGGATAATTTTTTGTTTTCCCTCATGTCTTGCATTTGTATGTTGAATCTTCTTCGATCCATCATTTTTGTTTTCATTTGCTTTGCATCTCACTTTATTTTAATTTGTTGCCAATGACATTCTTGAATGATATAACATCATCACAAACCATTTTTAGTCTTGTTAGGAGGCATTGATGATGATTCTTGAATTAAGCAACAATCAAAGTCATGAAACATGAAGAAGGCAAAGGGTTGAGGGTGAGTCGATATGCCTCATGAAAAAAATTCAATGACTTTAATTGCCTAAACAAAATAAGGATGATGTCAAATGAAATTATAATCAATATTGAATTTTGGGGTTCACAATAGATTCACATGAACTTCACCATGACTCACGGATTCTTAAATTTGTTTTTATTAGATTGACATAGATTACATCATGACTTGGATTCTTAATAAAAACACTATTATCTTATAATATGCTCTATAGATAACCATCATCAACACACCTTCAAGCTAGCTTCAAAAATGGTTATGGGAAGGGCGTTCAATTTGTTGGGGATTAGTTCATTGAAATTCTGGGACACTTCACAAGGTACTACCAAATCTACAATTGTTTGGGCATTTGGATCTTTATGTCAAAATTTATAAAATTTCTTTTTGTAGGCAAGTGCTGAAAAATAGCCTAAAGATACATATTAGGAAATGTGTAAATATTTTTGCAATGCTTCACTTAAGTCTTAGAAAAGATTTGAGTATATTTACAAGGTGTTTATGAAGACTAATAACCAATTTTATAGTAAAATTGTTAGATTTTTTGATTTGTTGGTGCATTTTCTTAAAGTTTTGGGCAAATTTTAAAAAGTGCATAGATGAATGGATTTTGATTAATTGTTTTTGAACCATCATGAATCACCAAATTGATATTAATTGAAATGGTTAGGATTCATGAAAATTGCTATTTTGACATTAAAAAATCTCAACATTATTTAATTTTTGAAAAAAAGTCCAAATGAAGGTCTTGGTTAGTTTTTACTAATTTGCATCTTTGAATATATAGGAAGGACTCTTTTATTTGATTTCAAATTAATCAAAATTGCAACCAAAAAACTTATAAAATTTGAATTAGTAAAAAAGTCTTTAATTTTCGCAAATAGAAAAACCTTTATTGTTGAAGATAAACAAGTTATGACATTCATGGTGAGAATGAATGAGATAATTCAATAGCTTGATCACAAAAAAATTAAGAAAAGCTTAATGAAACACTCAAAAGGTCATTACAATATTAAATTATGTGCAAAAGTTCAAAGAGAGAATGAAAAAGCAACTGAACAATGACAAAAAAATATATATTTGGAGAACAAACTTGCAAAGCATTTTGTTTTGTAAAATTTTTAGTGTTTCATTGAGCTTTTAAAAAAATATTTTGATCAAATTATTGCTTAGTTGTCTTGTTCATTCTCACCTGGGCATTATTTTATTTGTAAAGATAAAATATTCAATACTAATGAAAATTTCTAAATTTCCTTTTAGAGTACAATTTTGGTTCCTTTAAATTTAAATAAAGGAATCCTTGCCATATATTCAAGAATGCAAATCGACAAAAGTCGACAAAGATCTTCATTTGGAACTTGTTGATCATTGTTAGTTAGCATTCTTAGAAGGATTGGCATAGCTAACTTGTAGATCCATCTTGAGCAACTTTCATTTCTATCATATTTGGACTTGAATACCATCTTTCTTGACCTCTAGTCCAAATCCACATGACATCTATTAAACTTTTCTAAATCTTGTCTTTCCTAACATTCATTTTTCATCTTTTGAAACCCACATGTATCATCAAATGTTTAAGTTTTCCATATTCTATTGTTCTCAAATAGTCCCATTTTTAGCTATTGTCAAAAGTTTTCAACTTTCTCAATCCACATGTCATTTAATAAACCTATCATTGCCTTGAGATGAAATGTAGGATAGCCAAAAGATAAGGCATTTATGAAATCTTGGCTAATGGGAAAGCAAGCACATGAGGAAGTAAGAAGATGAACAAGTGTTGTGGTACTATCCATTAGCTAAGTCTAGTGGCTAAGGGTAAGGTTGTAGGGATAGTGGTTGTGAGTTCAAATCCCAATTGGACCCCTTCTTCTCATGCTTTGTGAGGACATTAAGCTACCCATGTTGCTATTATTTTGAGGCTATTGCTAGAGTTATCCCCAAAAAATGAAAAAAGAAAAATTGCACAATCTTCCCTTTTGGTCAAAGAAATCTTCCCAAAACCCAAACACCTTGCATCTCCTTCATTGAAATGCATTGTATCTAAAGCATTATTTAAAAAGTTCAATCATAAATTTGGGTACATTTAAAACACAAATAAAAGAGTTTGGTCATAAAATTTTGTATGCTTAAACCAATTCAAAGAGTTTGATCGTAAAAATTGGTATGTTTACACCATAAAGAAAAGAGTTTTGATCATAAAATTGGGCAAGTTTCAACCATAATTAAAAGAGTTTGATTGTGAAATGGGGTACGTTCAGAAAAATTGAGGAAGCTTTAATTGTTGAGCCCGGTGCTACACTGGAAATTTTGCACTTGTTTAGTGTCTGTACTCTCCACCCAAGAGCTGCAAGGTCTTCTTATAATGCAATTTGCTATCCATAGTTGGTTTGATTATTTCAATTGGAGCATCCAGGCTAAGGCCCAAACAAACAAACTTCAGATTTTGTTCTTAAATTCGTTATGTTCTTACAACAGACTTGGGCTTTTTGGTAGCAATGGTAGCAATTTCATCTAGTTGCAATCTGAACAATGGCAGCAGCATTCTGGTGCGCATGACGGTGTCAGATTATATTGGCAAAAAAGCAAAAGGGTATTGCAGTTCATGGTGACATATAGCATAAAATAGATATGAAGTTTGAACGTTGATGTGCACAAATGTCAGAGAGTCAGGATCCTCCAGACATGCTCAGGTACCATCGAATGTTGTGTTGTCAACATTTTGAGCCATCGTTGTTTAGTACATACTTCAAGCATCTCCAGCAGTGCTCACTATGTGACCTTGCAAAAATATTTTTTGCATCCAAGTTCAGTTATTTACTTCTTTTCAGCCCCACCCCGAAACTGAGACAGCAAATAGGTGGGGGGAGTACTAATAGCAAACCACCTGGACCAATCATTGTGATGGGCCAATCAGAAACACTAATCAGTAGTCAGATCAAATTGATTACACTTTTTTCTCCAAGTGGACAGCGTTGATGCGCCTTTCACCAGCCCCGCAGATTCTCCAATTATGCTGAGCCAAACTGGCATACTTAGAGCATCTCCACCGGTGCTCAGTGTGTCACCCTGCACAGTAAATTTAATGCGAAAAAGTCAAAATGTGCCGGTTGAGATGAGGAAATTGGTTTTTCTGCACCAAATTCGTGCAGCTTCCCGTGGCTGGTAAAAGTCGCAACACAGTTGTGCACCTCCAAAAAAGAGTGTAAAAAATTGGACCTGACTATGGCTCAATATTTCTCGTTGATCGATCGTAACGATTGGTCCAGGTGGTTTGCTATTAGTGGTCGCCACGTATATGCAGTTCCAGTTACAGTTTTATTGGTGGGGTTGCCAAAAAAAGAACAGCTAAACTTAGACATTTAATTTTATTATTCAGAATGACATACTGAGCACCAGTGGAGTTTCTTTTACATACTACAGGTTGCATGAATCCAGAAAGAGCATCTCCACCCATGCTAAGTATGTGACCATCCAACAGTATTGCTCACATCCAAGATTAGTATTTATTTTTTCTGAACGCCAAAAAATTGAAACTGGAACTGCAAAAGGTGGGAGAATACTAACAGCAACCCACCTGGACCAATCAAACCACCTAGCCAATCAACAGCAGGTGCTGGGCTTTGCTCTGCCTTTCGCCAGCCTCAGCATCATGTGCAAAAATGCTGGGCCAAAACTATTTTGCTAAGCCAAACCAGCATGTTTTGACTTTTCCTCATCCAAAATTTGCTGCACAGTGCACTGGTGGGGTTGCTCTAAGTAGTCTTGTAATAAGATTAATTTCAATTTTGCATTTAGTGTCATGGGCCATTAAAAGATAGGATGCTATTATTGTATTCGTGCATATAAGATCCTTATTGGAAAATTGAGTAGGATGTTACAAAGACCTAGTATCCTAACTAGTTTTTGACGCATGTCCAAAAATACTATGGGACCTGCTACTGATGTTGGGTGTTGATTAATTCTCAAAAGGCAAGATAGAAAAGAAAAGAAATTCTGACTGAACCTTGTACCTATTGAATCTAGATGACAATCCACAACATTAGGTCATTGCAATGAATTGAAACCCAATAGGGAGACTTAACATACATGTTACTTGTTGTCTACTATCATTTTTTTGGAAATATTCTAGCCCTATTTTTCTAAAAATTAATTATTTCAACAAAATCTGTTGATCATCAGGAGTAAGTATGATGGATCCTCACTGCTCAGTAAGTATCCTCAGTAGTCATCAACTGTTGAAACCACAAAGATATAGCAGTCTACTCATCAAGAATACTTAGAGCATCTCCACAAGGATGGAAGAGTCCATTGATACGGAGTACTTAGACCCATACACCCCCCTTTTTTTTGGGAATGGCACAAATGAATTAATTCATTGTGGAGGGAAAGAACCAACAACCTACAAGGGGTAGCCATACACCCTATTTTGGGTAGTCAAATGTTCACCACATCCAATATGGACATTAGAAAGGGAGAGACAATTTAAATGCCACCACCTGGGCCAATCACTATGGCCGGCCATTCAAAAGCAATAATTTCATGAGCCTCTTGTAAGTCAAGCACGCAATTGAAAGTGAGTTTTGCACTATTTGAAAGGCTACTATTCATCCAAAATAGTGTGGAACATGCCATCTTACTCCTATGAGTCAACAAGATGCTCATAACATGGAATGTGGAAAAATACCCAAAGTTTTCCGAGTTTGGCTTCTTTGGGTTTTGGGCCCATACGATGTTCTTGTTTATTCAATGGATTCCAGACTTCTGGGTCCAGCTGAAAAAGGGTTTGTGATGCTTTTTGGTTGCCTACCGACTGTCTTCACACTAGGTTAGGCTCGGGATACAAGCTGTTTAATGTTTTTGTTTGCAAGTTAGACGTTCACCTGCCATTTGGAAATGACAACAAAACAAGTGCTTTGATGTGTCGTCTCTCCAAACATGAGAGATACTTAAGGTACTTAGGTTCTCCATGCAGGGACAAGCTTCCATATGTGCTTGTAAATCAGATCAAGACGCTCACCTGAAAATCTAAGAATGGAGCAAAACGGCTGCTTTCTAAAAAGTTTTTGGCTAAATCAACATGTATAAGAAAATAAACCTAGAAAAATGTGAACGGTAAATCTAGTGAGAGGACAAGGAGGCTGGTGATCTACTCCAACACTTGACTTGATTTTTGGTAGGACACAGAGAAGACTACTTCACATGTTGAAACATACATTATAATGCATTCTCTTTTTGCTATATAGCTCCATTGAGAACAAGTTCAGTCTTGGTGGACTCATCCAAACCTTCCACCTCAAAGAGCCTCTCTCCCTCCCTCCCTCCCTCCCTCCCTCTCAAAACTTTTTGAAAGTTCCCTTCTTAGCTTATATAAGTAAGTATTGAAGATGACAATACTTGTCTTGTAGACCAAAGGCCCTTTTGTCTAAAAACCCACACCTAGGATTCCATTTTGATGTTGTCAACCCTTCATGTTCTTTGTGCAAGATAGAGTAAGAAAAAGGTAGTCTTGTGGATGTCATATTTGTGTGTAAATTTTCAATGGCCATTTGCATGGAGTGATTTTGTTATGTTAATTTTTCTTTTTTTATTAGGTGTCCATTGAGTTCCTCGTGGTCCATTTAGGGACATAGATTCAACACAAAATATGTAAAACCTGAGTCACCTGAGTTGATCCTTTTAAGTTTTGCAAGCACAATAAAGAAATCCGTAAGGTCATCCTGCTTTTGGACGGTCCTTCTTTCAGTCCCTAACCTCTATTTTGACCCTAATGCACTATTATTTGTAAAGTAATGAAAATTTCTTAAGTTAAGGTATCAAATGTTAAAACTCAGGATTAAATGCATGTGGTTTGAGAGTAATTATAGCAATAATACATGTGAGAGAGAGAAGGGAAAATGTAGCAGCAAGAGTGCATGCATTCAAGGAAAAAGGAAATATAAGGGACGAAACTAGTTTTGGCACCAAAATAATCAGTGCAAAATCCAGTTTTGCTGCCCCTTAAATTCGGCCTCTATTACTAATTTGGTGCCCTATCCCAATCAAACTAAGCCAAACACACCCCCTCAATTGCAAGACTTTATGGATAACTTTAGTATGACAAATTTACATACGAGACTAGGAATGATGTCATGAGGAATGTATGTGGCCAGTGGCTTTGGAAAGCTCGTGGAGCTATTATACTCTTCACCCTACCAAGCTTATTGTGTCCATGTTTGGTTTCATTTGAACCTCGCCCTTGAAAGTGCTTTTTTGGGGAAAGAAGGGCTTGAGTTGAATTCAGTCCTTGGCCAAAAAGAAACTGACCATACAACAAAAGGAAAATAAAAAACACACCCATGCTTCCTCTTTTAGCTTTAAGCAAAAGGAAGAAAAGTTTTTGTTCTATTTCTAGCCTTATGACCTAAGAAGCTTGACTTGTATTGTATGTAGAATTCTTGAACATTCCAAATCCTCCCCCCCCCCGCGCAAATTTCTAAACCAATCTCTTAGAGTGGTCTAATACTACTATGAGAAAAAGAGGTTGTCGTAGTCTAAAGCTTGAAGAGACACATGGTCACTTGGTCGGCAAACTTCTACCATTCTTGGGTGAATATTAGACACGTCGTCACAACTTAGAAGGCAAATCTTCATCATTGCAATTTTTTCGCCCTTGAATATCAATGATGATGACCTTATGTTGGGCAAACTAGGTGCAAATTGGAGCCACTACTTGATTTAACAATATAAGGTTATCATCATTGATATTGATGTTTGTAACCTAATTTGTACACATTATGTTCTTGTTAATTTGGATGAGAAGAAAATTCACATATATGTACAAGATTTGAAAGATCTCATCTGAAATATTTTGTGCACCATCAAGCTTGATATTTTGTCACCTCAAGGTCTAGCTAAGAAGGATTGCACACCATTTGAAAGCATTGGATGTCTTCAAATCGAACCTAACTTGGAACTATTTGATCTAAAGTGTAATGTGCTTGTGATGGATCATGGCAATAGAACTTGTTTCACAAGAGGCTAGATTTTAAAAATCACGGAAGTATACAATTATGGCTTAAATTACTCAATGCTACCGATTTCAAGATGTATAGAAATGGTGATGCAGTCCAAATTGCCAACAAATCATCATGATTTTCCATAGTTGGGTCAATGTGGGAAAGACTTGGCACCAACACAATACCCATCCACCTTTCCTTCCAAGTGGCTTTTTGAGTGGGGGTGGGGTGTTGTGGGGGTTAAATAAGTCACTTTGAACAATTTGGCTTCCATGGAATAAAGGTTGTGATTTCCTTCCAATGACTAAGATGATGAAATCTTATTGCCAAATATAGGCTTGGCAAAAAGTGCATCTATGAAGGAACTCTCATGCAAACCCTAGGCTCAAAAGCTAAGCTACCACATGAGGCAGGCTTCAATTCCATATGGAAACAAGAGGAGGGTATGTGTTGGGTTTGACAAGCTTTATTGTAGGGTCAATGACCCCGCTTCCAACTCTCCCTTTCCAATAGTGGATTGTGTCTCAGATCCAGTCCAAAGATGATTTTAACTTTCCCTTAGCTTTTGACCAGAGCACCAAAAGAGAGAAATACACATTCTTGTGTTGCCATCTTGTTGTGATCCTTTTTTGAGAATGTGCAAACATATCAAGAGGTCAGTTACAATTACAACAAATTAACTCAATTAAGAATCCATTGACAAGCACATGTAAAGAAGGTGTCACCCTATCTCCACCATTCAGCTGCTAACTTAAAGAAAACACATTGCTGGAAGGGAAAACAACATTTCTGTACTTGTTTTGGCTCATCGTGTGGTATATCTATCTATCTATGAAGCGAGGTAGTTTGTTTTGTTTGGTTTTGTTTTTTCATGCCCAGATTTCCCAAACCACAGTGCTTCATGCCGCACTCTTGGTATCATAATGTGGTATATCTATTTATGAAGCGAGGTAGTTTGTTTTGTTTTGTTTTGTTTTGTTTTTTCACCCTCAGATCTCCCACACCACAGTGCTTCATGTCGCACTCTCTCGATATCTTTGGAAAGCTCTTGATGAGTAGGGGTGCATTGACTTGGTTTGAGACTGTTTGGAGCTATGTTGTGGAAGGTATTGATTATTGAACCATTTACTCAATGAAAATTAATTAAAAATCGAAACTGAAAACTCTATTGGAATTTGGGGGTGTTCTTGGTGTTGTCAGAAAGCCCTCAGCAAGTCAGATTTAATAGAGTTTATTTCACAATTTTCAGAGCTAAGTTGTGAAAGATATTGATTTTTGAGTGGATTTTGTTGCCGGAAATTCAAACAAATTGCAAAAGTTAGTTTTGGATGGAAAAATCAGTCGAGAGCCCTCGATGTGTTCACACTGCCAAATTTAGAAATTTTCAATCCTGAAAATGTGAAAAATAAAAAATGTGTTCACACTTGGGCCAACGGCACAAGCTACACCAGTAGAACTTACTACAACAGAGTAACATAAATGCACATGATGAGCATGCAAATGTAAAGTAACTTAGAGCACATCCACGGGCGGATGTAAAATGGCCTTTAATTTGTACTTTGGATGAAGCTTTAAACTGTTTATAATTTCTCTCCTTTTTAATGAGACCCACTGGTTCCGGTTTTTCCCAGTTTTTTTAAAAACCATTATTTTAGACTTACAATAATCAATGATGCCATAATATATATTTTTTAATTTAATCAAGCCGACTCTTAGATAGGGCAATTCTCACAAATGTGATAACAATCGGTTTTCATATTTGATATCACTATTTGGATCTCAAATTTATATTCATTTAAAAAAGAATCAATTTTTTGAAAATTAGAAATAAAAACAAACTTGTCTAAAGAATGATTAAAATGTTACAAAATTCTTTCTTTAATAAACCATATTCTCAAAATCTCATCTGTTTCAAATGTTTCTTCAAATTTTCTAACTTCTCTACTTTTGCATCAATTTCAATTAGCTCCTCTGAATTAAAAAAATGGTTTGCAACCAATCCTAATGTCATTGGGTCAATTTTTGTTCAAAAACTTGATTTATTTAAATTATCTAATTGCAAACAACATCTCCTAAGATTAGTAAATATTCTTGGGAAAGAAAAAATCTTTTTAGTCCCAATTTATGAACCAAACCAACAATGCCTAAAATTTAACGAATAAGGAATTCAAATGTAGGAAACATAGATTCATGCTTTTCCCACTATTGAAAAAGATATTTGATATTTTTTGCATTCACTTGAAACCTCCTAAAAATCAAAAGTTTCTTGTTAACAAGCTCATTTATTAGTTCATTTTTGCTTGTCATTTAAAAAATGTTCAAATAACAATTTTCATCAACAGCTTGGTCAATAGTGGCATTTTTAGACACGAGATGTAAATGATGATAACATTTTAACAACATGAGATATAATGTTTCTATCATATTTTTAAACAATGGCATTGCCTTGTTAACAAAGCCAATAAATGAGGACACTAAACTTAACTTTTTGAACCTAGGACCCACCATCAAAGACAACATCTTTGATAAAATAACATTTCAAAAATAAAAATGAAAATCTAAAACACCACAAACCTCTTTTTTAATATTAAGGGTCAAAAAAAGCTAACTCAAGAGCAACAATTATCTTCGATAAAATTATCCAAAGAAACAAAAATTCTAGGTTCCTTTATCAATTTCAAACAAATGAAGATGGTAGGAATTAAAACATCACTTAACAATCAATGAGCTCGAGATTGATTAAGAACCCAAAAGGACATAACAAGGGAAAGGACATCAACAATGATTTGAGGGATGTGCCATGTCAAATGAAGAGGCACTCGTGTAATCATCTTAATTGTAATGTTTTATTATATCATAGAGGAATTACTTTTATAAACTGTAATGCCTCTTGAAAAAGGATAATTTTGCAAGCAAGGTAGATCTCCAAGTATGAAGTCTAAATAGAAAAATATGTCAAATCTTTATAAAGTTTTTAATTTGTTGTACCATATTAATAGCCTTGGAAAATGCATGCCTAAAGCAAGTGCCTTGATAACTTTTCTCCAAACCTAAAATTTCACAATTTACAATTGTTTTTGATACAACAATCATTGTGTTCACATTAAATCCCTCATCTTTCATATAAGCAATAATCTTTTTTTCATTATACTTTTCTAATAATTCAATCAAATATTTGGCTGAAATCTTCCAAAAATATTTACAACCTCAAAAAGACCAAGTGTAACATGTTTTAGTTGCCAAAAAGTTAATTAAAAATGCAAATATGTCATGTGTTCCTTTTGACAACCAAAGATCAAAGCTCGTTATTACAAAATTACTTTTTGCCAAAGTTGGTAACACACAACTGTTTAGTTTTCTCCACCAACTCAACAACATTTATTGTGGAAATTGCTTTACGGATAGAAATATGAGTGTTGGACACAAATGCAAACATAGGCGTTTCATCCATAGACTTTCCACAAATTGCATGGACAACTGATTTTTAAAAATCAACAAGCCCATATCTTCAAGAAACAAATTTTGTGGCACATGATCTTTTTTAAAAGGATCTTTGGCAACAAAAAAATTGACAATTGATTACTAGATTGATATTTTTTGGTAGGTTGTTTTTCCACTTTTCCTTTCAATGGATGATTTACCTCCTTTTCAAATATTTCTACAATAATAAAATGGTCTACATTCAATTTTTTTTCAATGTCGTTATTCCATTTGTTGTATTGTATATGATTAAACCTTTCCTTATTTGAATTTTAAGGTCACAAAACAACACCAAATTATTGTAACAAAGAATACATCTCATGATTTGTGGGCATTTCACATCAACATCTTTGTTATCATTGACACCCAAAAAAATCCAACATCAATAATTTCTACCATGTGACTTTTAAATTGTTGAAGCATATAAATTTTTTAATGTTTCTTTCATTATTTTTATATATACTATAAAAATTTTAATAACTTGAAAAAAATGGTAAAAAATGAAAAATAATTTATCAAAAAACAAATAAGTGGAAGGGTTCACCCTTTTTTTTTTAATCACACAGGAGTTCCACCATTTACAAAAGGCAATGAAAAGGGGTAATACCTCACCATGGCACAAGTAACACAATAAACCACCAATGGGACTAGTAATGCAACATATTAACAATAACACCAAAGGGGGGTAAATGGTGACAATGGGTATTTGGTAGCATGAGGTGTACAATAACATGACAAACCACCAACTCACCACTTACAAGGTAATGGTGATGGGAGTAATATTTCACCAAAACATAAGCAATGAAAGTAGCAACTAGTGGTGCAAACAAGTTTAGGTGAGTACTTAAGAAGAATGTGACAAACCAATAGTAGGATTAACAACGTGATGAACTAGTAAAAATAGTAACGTGATGAACTAATAGGAGCAGCAACACGACAAACTACAAGTAACACCAACAATGTGATGAACTAACAACAACACCAACAACACAACAAACCAACAATAACACCATCAATACAATGGGACAACATGCAAAAGCAACACAAAGAAGCAACATGAAAAAATAAATTCACATGCCAAAAAAAAGGTACACTAATTGTAATTAGGAACAACTATAACCAAAAAGGTTTTTATACTAGTGGGTGATGACTAGACTTCTCACCTAACAATTAACTTAATCTAACTACTAACTTGAAAATTGAGTTCTGGTTATTTCATAGAATCAACCCAATTCCTCCCCCCCCCCAAATTAATTTTTGTTTGGTCCAATTTTCATTTGGGTGAGAATAATCAATCCAATTCTCAAATTGATTATCACCTTTGATGATACCAATTGATTCTCATGGTGAAAATTAGTATGAGAACTTGGGGGGGGGGGGGGGGGGGGCTGGGGGAAAGCCTCCTAACAAAAGTGTTTTTTTTTTTTTTTTTTGGGAGTATCAACCAAAC
>Ga0116229_10001858_pt1 | contig 33770 bp, 19 predicted proteins | sample S1TSphgellanicum_3_FD_87313 | JGI IMG/M metagenome (GOLD analysis project Ga0116229, IMG submission 87313) | Host-associated microbial communities from peat moss isolated from Minnesota, USA - S1T2_Fc - Sphagnum magellanicum MG | ecosystem: Host-associated > Plants > Peat moss > Unclassified...
AAGTTAACTATTTTTTTTCATCCTCGGGTTGTGACAACCTCTAAGTTAACTATTTTTTTTCATCCTCTAGTGGTGACAACCTCGGGTCACCACTTAGTGTAGTTAGTGGCGTTTTAGTGGGTTAGATTTTTAGTGGTAGAAGGTCTGGAACATTCTGTGCATTTTCTTTGTTGCCAATGTTTTGTGCAAACGTCTTGCATCTGGGCACAGGAATATGTTTAGCATCCTTCATTTACGTGTAGGGTAAAACCCTGGGGTGAGGGCATTCTCAAAATAAGGGGCCTAGGATGAGGCAATAGCCAAGTCCGGCCTCACATTTTGAAAATGTCCCCCACCCATGGGTTTTACCTATAGTAAAGAACAGGCAAAATTTATCATGAACCAAACCTATGTAGATCATGAGGCTTAGGAGTGGAAGGGATATTATGTGTACTCCTTAATAGTGGGAGGGTTCTCACACCTACAAGTGGGCATAATTTCCCTCCCACCATTGAGGAGTCCACATAATATCCCTCCCATTTTCTAGGAGGGAGATCGATGGACATCAAATACACTACAGATTTTCTCCAAGTGCTTTAACAAAATATAAAGACCCAATTTGGATCCATACTTAAACACAATCAATGATAATTGGGGGAAGAAGACAAAATGAACGTTAGATATTATTGGGCATCCCTACAAGCACGTGTATTTTTTGAGTTGGAAATTTAATTACATTTAATTGGTTAGGCATGTCTAGTGTTTACCTATGCATCTTTTGGAAGAACAAAATTTTCAACAAGTTGTGAAAATGTGCTTTTATCAACAATGTCCTTTTTGAAAGTGTCCAAGTTCTCTAGTCATGCATTTATTCTCTACCCGCCAGGTCATGGTGCTCATTTCAAGGAGGAGGGAAGTGACTAGTGCTTAGAGAATAACTAAGAGCCTTCTTCCCTTGGTGGTGGATTTGAGTCCCATGTGGAGCTGCAGAACATGTGAATTTTATTTTATTTTTCCTGCACAGAACATCAGAACATGAATCCTTCCCAGTTTTTTCCCTGACTAGTGCTTAAACACTATAAACACTAGCCTTCTTCCCTTCTGGTGAATTTGAATCTCATGCGGGAACTACATGTGAGTTTTTGTTTTCTGCATAGGACGTTAGAACAAGAATCCATGCTGGTTTTTTGTGCAAAACAACCGTGCAAAGTACAAAACATCAAGGCAAATTGTTTGATGGGAGGGTAGAAGGAGTTGCACCTATTGGGCATTGTCATGTGTAGCTCAAATTTGGAGAAAGTTTGGTGGATAGAACCCTTCTTTTTTCTTGGGAGGTAGGCTAAATGATTGCCATTCCCAAGAGGTAAGAAGACCCAGACCACTTTCTGTGTAGTGGCCCCCAGTAGTCATTTATTTGAAGTTTCATGGGTCCATAGTCCCATACCATAGGGATGGGACTTTTGACACATCTACAGCTCTAGCCTCTAGCCTCTCCCATGGTACCACTTGACTTTTACGAACCATAAGATTCTGGCCATTTCCTTACTGTTTGAATTTGCGAATAGGTAGGGTGTTGTTAGGAAGCGCAAGTAGTCCAGGCCAAAAATAGTGGCAGCCAATTTTAGGAATAGAATTTGTGAATGTTCTAGTGTCTGGCCAGACTTTCCTTGTGCAAAGAAAAGGCTTAAAAAGACTGTGAAATTAGTTTTTGGTTTCCAATTGTTGGATTCGCGTTGGATTGGAGGGCTAGGAGGGCTAGTGTGGACATCTTACCTCGTCAATTTTTTAGACTCTGCTTTTTAGGGTAGAGACATTGTGATGCACCCAAAAACTGGCCAAAGTTTGGTATCCCCACATTCTAGGATCATGTAGAGTCCACTATAGAAACATTTATTGCATAACTATAGGATCCACATTGGACTTCACCATGCTAAGCACATTGTGTTTCCAATTTGTATGTTGAATATTTATCTTCCTTATGGATTCATTTAAATGCCATAACCATAATGTCACAAGCGACTTGATTTTACTTTTATTACCTTAGAACTGACTAGGAAGTTTAAAACATGGTGATAAATCATAAACTTATTGAGATTGTTTTGCATTTTATCCTATTACTTGAATTCTGCTAGGCCAATGCAGTAACATTGAAACCAACCTTAAATGAGGACATGAACATGATAAACCTCACTTGTAATTTAAGAAAACAAATAATCAAAATAAAAATATTCACCCTTGCAAAACAAAACAAAGTGAAAATTAATTATTAGAAAAAAAAGTATTTTTTATGGTTTTTTGTGACTAAATTTTAATCGAGCAAGCAATATTTGTGACTAAAATCTTTTTAATTGTTTTGAACAAATCACATGTGATATTAGTTGCAACAACAAGGGGTATTGGATGAAAGAAAAAATCAACAAACATCTTTTGACTCTATTGTATATGTATTGTCACATGCAACTATTTTGATCACTATTGAATGCAAATGATGTGTTGTCATGTATTTCAATATTTAATTATTTAAAATGTAAATATTATTATTATTTTGAAATAATTTGGGATGTTTAATTCAAATGCTTTGATGATCTTATATTATGACACATGACCCAATGTAAATATGTCATGTGGCATTTTGAAATGAATTAATATTATGTCAGTAAGTACCCAAGTAGATACATAAGTAGGTGTTCACAAATTTAAATTACATACCTACTTATCTACCTACCTATTTAGGTAAAAAGGTAGGTAGGTAGGTCCTACCTTCCTAGGTTAAATACCTACTCATATGGGAAGGTACTTAAGTAGGTAGGTACATAGGTTGACCTAGGTGAATAGATCAAACTAGGTACCTACCTAATTAAATAGATAAGTAGGTTGGGGAGGTACGTAGTTTAGAATTGTGCATATTTTTGTTTTTGTTTTGGGTTAAGCCTTTTGATTCATTCACCCCATGTGCACAAATTTCTTAAAGTGAAATTGAATGACCACATCCCTTGTTTATATAGTGTTCAAAATAGAAATGGAAAACAAACAATATGGGGATAAGTTTTGAAGTTATAATTTCTTCGCAAACTAAGTTGCAACTCCAAAACTCTCCTCATGCCTTTTTTTCTTAATTTTTAAATTTCTAAACAATTCAAGTACATGGCTCATTAAATCATTAAATAATCATTCAATTAATAATGATGAAAAATTTAGCATAATATTTAAAATAAGAACTATACACTACAAATATTAAGTGTTCATTATTCACTATTTGAATAACTAATAACTTCTCAATATTTAACTAATTAGCTATTTAGTTACTCACAAGTTGTCAATACATAACTCATAAATAAATAAATAACTAAAATATTTTTAAATTTTTCCTTATTTTCAAAATCTCATCAAATTACAAATGATATAATTAATGTAAAAATTTAACTACTATAATAAACATATAACTAGTATAAATATTTATTTCAAAATTAAAAATAAATAATTAAAAATTACTATTAGTCATAGGCAACTTAATTGATGCCAACACAATGTCACAATAATTTGAGAGGGTAAAAATTTGATTATAAAAACCAAATAGTTGCAAGTAATTGTAATTGTGATGGTCACATATTGGCCTTTTCTTTCTAGTGTAATCTCACAAAATTGTTGTGTTAAGATAGGTAGAGTAGAAGGGTTGCAAAATAGACCTTTCTCCTAAGTAAAGAACATGAAATTATTTTTTCAATTTTAAAAATATATATATATTTTGACTTAAAGTTTGTCTTTGGCATTTTAATGTTGGTGGCTTTATTATTTTCATCAAGCTTCACCATTTCTTTTGTTGTTTTCATCATTACTTCCAAAAAGCCTGTTTTTATTTCATAAAAGCTTCCATAATCTATTTATATTTCTTTGTAGTCTTGTTGTAGTTTGATGTTACATTGCATTTTTTGTCAATTTGATTGTTTTTGTTTGGTAATGGAAATGTCATATCCTTTTGGTGTTTTTTCAACTTTTGCTTATTTTTTGTTTGTCGGCATGTGTCATTGTTGTTTGTAGGTTGTGTTGCATCATTGTGATTTTTTTGCCTTGTTTTTGTTTTTGCACATCAACATAACTATCATCATCATCATCATCATTCATTTTTTTCATGGAGATGAAAACAATGTCTATTTCCATTGGTGCTTTGTATCAAAGCAACAATCATCATAGTGATTGTTCTTTTTTATTATTTCATGACAATGGAAACATTACATCCTTATGTTTCCTTTATTTTTTATTCATTCTAGTTGTTTGGTTTTATCTATGTGTGTTGGTTGCATTGCATCTCCTTGATGTTTCTTTTTTTTAATAACATTGTCACCTTTTTGTGTTGCATTGTTTTTGTTTCTGCAAGTTGATGTAACCATCATCCTCTTCATTCTGTTTTTATTACTTCTTTCATGGCAATGGAAGTATATTGTTTTTATACTAATGGTTTTTTATCTATTGTGAAAGTGTTATATCTTTCTATTGCAAGTGATTCTATTTTGTAGTAGATTGAATTGTATCTTGTTAGTGTTGGTAACGTTTAATGGGTTGAAATTCAATAATTTTTTACATTGTTAGACTTTTTTTGTTTTTTCAACTAAGCATATTTGTCTTTTTTTTGTTTATGTTGCAATACATTTTTTCGTGGTGGTAGTTCATACCTTGTAATTTCAATAGATTTTGATGAAGTTCCTACTAAGCTTGAAAGTAAAGTCGTTGATGTTAGTAACAATACACTTTGTCTTCATGGTATTGTTTATTATAATGTTGATTATGCATGCCCAAAATGTTGATTTCCATACATCCATGAAAAGGAGTTCCAAAATGTCAATAAGGGCAAACAAAGAACAAGTAGACGTGCTGAAATGTGGGCCATAAATGCATTTGATAAGTGGTGGGAATTTTGTGGTTTTAGCACCAAGAATCCATTGAAGATTTGATAAAAGATGAAAAGATTATTACAAAATTGGTGGACATGTTGTCCATGTTCATTCTTCAAATTTAAAGAAAGACAACAACTTGCACACCAACAAGGTATGAATCGTTGAATGCAATCTTGTAACTCTATTTTTTTTCTACGTTAATTTTTTTACAATGTTTGTTTTTATTATCTTACTTTTTAGATTATGTTGTTTCTTTTTCCCTTGTAAGTGAAATTTCAAATGCACTTATGATTATTTTTCTTAATGTGTGTTTTTTTTTTTGGCGATTGATTCATTATTTTTCAAATGTTTTTAAATATGTGATGCACCATACAAGAATTGATCATAGTGTTTAGGTGGTTGATAAGGTACAAACAAGGGGAACGCATTATTGAAATTGGGAAAGTATTTGTAGTGCCTTTCAATATTTTTATTAATGTCAAGTTTTTGTTATGTTAAATTAGTTATTGACAAAGTAAGTTTATGTGCTTTTGGTGCAAGCCTAGGTAAGATTATCAAGAAATCTAATGTCTTGTCTATTGATGAAGAGAAAAAGATGTTGGCATAAGAGATGTGTTCACCAACAACACCAACAAAGATAAATCTATGTTTTGGTTATTTTTGTATGTGTAATTTTCTCATCTATGGTTGTCAAGAACTCAAGAATGTGAATTTTGGAAAAAAAATATTTTGTAACTACCTATCAATTTGATATTGAGATTTTGTCAAACGTGCCAAAAAATTGGTGGATTAACATCACAAGATGTTATATTAATAAGTATCAACCTAATGTCATTAACACTTTCATGGAAATGGCAAAAGCACCGTCCCGTTGATTGGCCTTTTGGCAAGTTAGGGCCATGCCCCATGTTCTTACATCTAAACCATAGTGGAGGCAGGGTGATGATGTCTAGTTTACCATTGCACCAGTTAGTCCAAAGCAATTATAACTTATTGTTGATAAGGTCACAATGGCTTTTCTTGATTTAAAAACAAGGTTTTGTCTAATAAGATTAGTAGAGGGGTTGGTATAACACACATGGAAGAAGCATTTGTACCAAGAAAATATGGAATGGAAGTGATTGGCCATAAAGACTCAATCTCTTATGTGAAGTAAATTTTTTTGTAGTCTTCTTTGCTTCAAATTTTTTTGTTTGCTACAATTTTTTATTTGCTATAAGTTTTTGCAAGTTTATATATGTTACATTTTTTGCAAGTTTTAATATACTTCAAATTTATATTTGATTTGCATTGGTTTTGGTTTTAGGTAGGTGTAAGTACAATCATATTGATAAACATTTGTGCAACATATCTTTACAACATATCTTAAATGGTGAGATAAAACATGTTCATCTTTTATGTTATGATGAAGCATTGAATGATGAGAAAATTGCATTTGAGAAGGTTAAGGTGAACTACATTTGAGAATGTTAAAGTAAATTGATTATTTGTGTGTTTAGGTAGTTGATTTTTTGTTCATCATGAAATTATTTTTTGTGATGGTTTTTTATCGTAGGAACTTGAATGCGAAGAATAAACACTTGGTGGTGGTCTTCTTGTTCTTGAAGGTTTTGTTTTTATTTTTTATGTTGTTGTTAGTCCAAGTTCTATCATGTTTGGAACTATCAATAAATCCCTTAATGAATTGAATGACAATGTTTTTAATGAGTTGTTTGAAACTGAATTCCACAAGTACAAGGATCGACTTGAGTCTATATTTATCCATGTGCCATTAGGTGTCATTAATTTGAACACTATTTTTGGTCATGTATTTAATAACTTGTAGAACTAAACAATTACAATCCAATTACATGGTTGAGCTAGGCAAATGTGTTTTTCTTTTAGCAAACTACAAGTTTATTAGTGTTTTTACTTATGCTTCTGTTGGTGCTTCAACATTGGAAGATATTGAAAATCTAGTTTGATTGATGCGCTTCCATTAGTACTTTTGTCGAAACATAGTTGTTCATGTTTGCTATGTGACTTCACTTTTAATGTTACTTCAACACCAAAGGCAATGACAATTGTGGATTTTGTGGAGACAATTGGTTGTTACATTGCATTATAAAGATATGAGTTATTTCCAAATGGGTGTTGGCACTTTTTTTATGGTGGATTTCAACTTTGATGGACTTGAAATTTAATTTAATTTTGATGGACTTGAGATTTTCTTTGATCATTACTAGAAAACATGGTCCTAATGCATTATGCATTTCCACCCAAATTAGGCTAAGTCGAAAGGAATTCGTCCAAACCACTAACTTGTGGTTGTTTGGTGGACCATTTACACTTGAATGTGTGCATAGTGGATTATTAGTGGATTTCATATTGAAATTTTAATGAATTCATAATGGATTTATAATGGAAACTGATGGACTTTAGTGGATGGGAATGGTGCATAGTGGAATCATAATGGAAACCTTGCCACATGTTCCATATCACTGATGACTTCCACTAAGAATGCACATGGGTGGAAATGGGTCTTTCCCACTCAATGTTGGGTGGAATGTTGATTGGATTAGGACCAGGTTTTTTAGTAAGTGGATGGACTTGAAACTTAATTTTAACTTTGATGGACTTGTGATTTACAATTTGCAAACTTTAGACTTCACAAGTTGAGTTACCATGGTTTTTTTCTTGTGTTAATTTTTCATTGTTATTTTTTTTTCAAAATTTTTGAATAAATGAATTCACATTGTCATCTCTTGAGTTCTTATTGTTTTTGGTTTTGTATTAACTTGTCTTTGTTTTTTTTTAATTTTAATTTTGAATTTTAGTGCATAAAACTTTAAGGAAAATTTTGAAATTGTAGAAAGATTTATTTTTAAAAATGAAAAGAGAAACTGGATTAAAGGGGGGAAAATTAGAAAAAGAAAAGAAAAAAAGAATTGAAAATTTCAAAAAAATAAATATGAATTTTGTAAGGTATTGTGAGAAATTATGTTTCAAAACCAACCAAAATATACAAAGAGAAAAAATTTCCAATATTTTATGGTCCTCCAAAGCACTCACAATTTTGATCACAACTACCCTTTAATCCAATTTCAATCCTTGTTTTAGACCCACCTTGACATTATTGTATGATTTCTTCTCAACAATTTGTTCAAATATCTTACCTTGTTTCTATCAGTTTTCCTCATCATGATTTGTTGAAATCTTATGAATTTTGGTTCAAACATTGAGCCTTTAAAGACAATTCTAGCAAAGTTTAATTTATTATTTTTCAAGGTTGGGGGTCTTGGCATATTAAAGTTTTCATTTTTTGATGTCACAAGGGCAATGGGGGGGTGGGGGGTACTTTTAAGTTTGGTACAATATGTGTTGGGATATGATTGAAAATTATAAAAAAGATTCATTTAACTAATTTATAACATTTTTAGAATCAAATTTGAAAATAAAATGTCATCATTTCATTACAAGGTGGACTTTTAAAGTGATGTAACATCTTTTGTCATAGACCATAAAAAAATTTATGGACTTTCATCACATAATAAACATGTGTGAAATGTTGATTTTTTTTCCTAGTATGATTGTGAAGCTATTGTAATGTTAAATAACGGGTTATAAGTAAATTTAATATTTTAATTTATGAAGATTCTATAAGATTTCTAATAGTCTACAAAGTCCATGATTTATTAAAATGGAAAAATTGAGAATTGTTGTTTTGTATAAAAGGACATTATTACTCTGCATAACAATTGCCAAATATAAAAATTGAAAAAACCCATGTTTTTGCGTCTAACTTTTCCCCTAACTAATCAAATCAAAACATGTGTCGCAATTTAAAAACTTGTAAGTTTAAGTTTTAGGGTGTTGGCAAGCTATGGTCTACACAAAAAATTGTCACAATTTGATAGTTTTTAGTACCTATCCAAGTTTCATGCATTATAGTGGAAACTTGGAAAACAATTTTCATTAAAATTTTGTAAAAGATGATGGTTCGTATACCAATCTAACATTATGTTGTGAAATCAATCCACATATGAATGATATAATAGTCCAACAAAGTATTGTTTTGATTTGGAAAACCTTGTCACATTTTTGCAATTCCAACAAAAGGACTGAGGACTACTACATTTAATAATAAATTTTCCACGAAATTTTACACATACATAAAAGAAACCATAAAGAACAATCTTTCCCATCAAAGTTTTCATTTTTTTTTAAGGTAGTGGAATTTAAATCAAATGATTTTTAAATGTCCATTAGTACATTATGGTATGAAAATGTTGATGATTATGATTTTTCTTAAGTTGGAAAATGTTCTTCAATTGAAGATTTATTTGGGCTAAATGGTTTAATCATTTGACAAAGGTAAATTGAAGTTTTGAGTTTTTTTTAAACTAGAAAACTATTGTCAAATAAGGGTTTAAAAACCTTTATTAAATTATTTGTATACATTTACACAAATGTACAATTATGTCTTAGTTTCATCTTCATAATTCTTGTGATTTCTTTTAATTTTGAAGCCCGAAACATTCATATGTGATCTTTAAAATTACTCAAAGTTGATGAAATCTTACGTTTTGCTACTTTTGATACTATATGTGGTTCCAAATTTGCCACAAATTGTGTAAACTATAGCTTGCCAACACCCTTTAGGTATTCCATTGCCTCATACTTTCAAATGGACAATTTTACATTGCCAAAACACTAAACATTTGAATTAATTTTTTTGAAAAAGTAAAATTTTGGACTCCACATGTGCCACTTTTGGTACCACCTTAATGTGCTTTCACCCTAAGTATCTTTGCACTTGGTTCCTATTTGTGGGTTTTTTGTTATTTCCTAACAATGTTTATTCCACAGCTCCAACTTTTGGTTGTTGCCATATGTGCTTGATTTGTCTCCATCCCTAACATTAAACTTCCAATGATGACCGGTAGTGCAAGAGGGGGAGGAATTGGTGGCAATTGCAAACCACTATCCATATATATAAACTTTTGACATTTCCAAATTGAATTTTTGAAGTTATTTTCTTTTGAACAATCTACTTGGAGAAATATGATTCACATTAACATTTGGGATGTTTGCAGGGTATGAAAATTATTTTTCAATATAGCATATCAAATGGAAAAAACATTTGTTCAGGTCACTTCTTTGACATCAATAATCTTTTCAATTGGTTTCTTTGCAACAAATTCAGCTATAGCCTTACCTCATGTATTTCCATTTTCAACTTTTATATCTATAAATAGACAATCTCCAATTTTGTTACAAATGACAAAGCCTAGCAAATATCTTCAATGATAGGAAATTGTTTTTTGAACTCCTCCATAGATAGTAAATGAATCACCATCTAAAGGTGTTTACATAGCCTTTGCATTAGTCCAAACAATAGCACAAATAAAAAAAGATTTCTCCTACTTATAAAACATGAAAAACCATGTTAATAAGGGCACTTCTCCTATTTTCTACCAACTACAAAAATTGTCAACATATCTTATAATGTCATTGTGAAGTTGGAAAAAATACATCATGAAATAACATAGTCTGGGGGCATGCACATCTTTGACAACCATCATCCTATGATTCCTTGCAAGATTATAAGTTATACATAATAATCAAATGTATCAATTAGAAATTAGATGATAGGAGAAGAAAAAGAAAATATTTTGATATTGATTGGGGCTTTTTTTGTTCTTTTACCTCTTGGCACAAACAAGATTTAAATAATTCATTGCAAAAATCAAGTTATTTATTTTGTTCAAGCGTGCTAAAAAAAATTTATCTTGTGATTTGCACTTATAAGTTACCTCATGTCTAATGTTATCTGATGTTGTAAAAGAAACTTATGAAAAGAAAAAATATATATCACTACCAATTTTGATGGAACTTTATGGGTAACAATCATCAAAATAGATTATGTGTACTCAATCCCTATTTTCTTTTTGCACACCATCCTATGATTAATAATTCAATGTAGGGTCTTCAAAGTTTAAAGAGGAAAATATTTCTTCCAATAGAAGTTACATAACATGTTCACATATAGTAATGAAACAACATGATATAAAACAACCATAATTTTACCTTGATTTTCTGTACTTTCTTGTAGCAAAGGACATACTGGATGCTTGTCAAATATAATGATTGAATGGCCTTGCATAGAAGTTTTTACTCAAGGTTGACAAACTTGTTTTTGTCAATAGGATGTTGAATCAACAATTCAAACATGTTCATGCAACAACACATTTGGTCAATAGTTTTATACCTACCAAAATAACTCACATAAAAATTTCACAAAATTCTTGTAGATTCAAATACGAATTATGCTACTTAACCTTCAATCTAAAGCATTATGCTCTAGCATAAGACTTGCATGCAACATTCATCATGTAAACAATAATTTCAAATTGAGATTTAAGAATTACCTCACAAGATCAAAAGACTCACATAAAACTTTCACATTTTTTTTTGTAGATTCAAATATTGGTTCTAGTCCTCAAAAATCTCCATGGCCACAACTTAAAAAGGAAAACCTTTAAAGCAATTATGGGTTTTTCACTACTACAAAATGTGGGTGCAATTCATTAGTCCCCGTTCAATGGACCAAAGAATTGACTACATCCCCACTAGTCCCATTCATTAGGACTAGTGAATTCACTCAAAATCCAATGAAATCACTTGGCATACAAGGACGTATTTCGTTGTAATGTTTTTGGAAGATTGTGATACCATTTATCACTTTCATAATTAAAAAAATTTGACAAACAAAAAAGAATGGAGAAATCACCATAAATGTCCACATAAAACATAGTGAACATGAACTTGATTCTAAAAGCAATTTAAACATTTCCTACTTGTGTACTTGCTAACTTGAAGTTTTTCTATGAAAAGCTTGAAAGGCATGATTTTCATACCTATTATTGCTTTAGCATCCACTTGAGATGAGAACAAAATACAACAAATGGTTATAGACTTGAAATGTGTTACCTATTAATTTTTCCTAGTTCCAAAAGAAAGTGGAACAATTCAAATTCTCAATGAAATTAAGTGATATGTGTTTTTATATGCATAAATTTATTGATTTAATGCATGAAAATAGTAGTATTCATATTATATTATTTTAAATTTCTTTTAATGTAGATTTTATATAAACATAATTAAAATGTTGATCAAATAAAATTATTAAAACTTGAGATGCAGAAAAATGTGTTATTATATCAAGAATTTTATTGAACTTGTGAGCATCAAAGGGAATTTTTTTTTGTGATTGTTATACAAAATAGATTCATGAAAAACATTATTACAAAATTACCATTGGGGAAACTCATTCGCATTTTATTTAACCTTCAAGACAAACCCATGTGAGTATGCTTGATTTTTATATGTTATGTTCCAAAGATAAGGAGCAAAAACATTACGGTACATCAATGAACTTGCATTGACAAATCTATTTGTCACCATTGAAAATGTTGAACTATTTGTCATTTTTATTATAAAAAAATACAAGACATTTTTGAATGTTGTGAATCATGTTGTCCAAAATCATGTGAATTGGTGGAAAGATATTATCATTGCCAAGGAACAAGTTATTAATAGAATTATATATTTTTGTTTTCATGTAATGAAAGCTTGAATTGAGAACATTTAGGATGCATTGCTTTTTGAGGAAAATAATAATTTGTGATGATATTTGCATGTGTTGATGAAATGCACAATGCAAAACTTTCTATTAAGGACTTGGAAAGTTTCTAAACATTATCAACATATAATAAATGTGATGGCTTATATTGCTAAATGATGGGTAAACAAAGGTGTGCATGGGAACAATTTGTGACCAATAATTATAAAATTAGTTAGTTATCAAGGTCTTAATATGAATGTCATTGGGAATGAATGAAATATACACTATGTGAATAGTTAAATTGTTGCACTTAAAATCTCATTGTTACCATCATTGGGGGTGTAAAAGTTGTAGAAGACAACCAATTCTTATAAATTTTTTTAAACAAATGTAAATTGAATTAGACTTGATAGTCAAAAAGACATTTACATTTTCTTAAAACTCATATATTACTCCTTTCACTAATTAAATGAAAATGAAGATCGACAATGTTTGTAATGGAAAGCATGTAAAACATGGAAATCATTATTAACTTGAACCCAAATGAAAATTATAATCAACAATTGGTACAAATTATCAAAGAATTATAAGTAGTGCTTATGAAAATGAAATCTAGCATTGTTGATTATATTGATAAAGAATTGAAGTTCATAAATTGAAAGTTATGAGAAGGCATGTGACATCATTTACTAAGCCTTTCACATTTTTTAGATGTACCCCCATTGCATTTTTAATATAAAAAAAACATTCATTGCAACAAAATGTTAAATGAATTTAAAGATGAAACACGAAAAACCATAAAAATAACAAAGTTTCATGGAAATTACTAATGCCATAGTTAAAAGTCAAAAGATGCATGTAAAACACCTTTCATATGTCATCCTTTCCAAATTCAAACAAAAGCATGTTGTTTTTCATAAAATGCAAAGGTAGCGTGTGATGTTTGTTTCACAAACACATGTCTTGATAAGGTGACAAGCCTACATGCTGTTGCAATTGTGATAATGAATATAAACATTTGAAACAAAATTTCAACACATTTCAGGTGTGAATCATATGTTTTCAAAACTCTAAAAACATGTTTGTAACTATATACACAATTTGATGAAAATATATGTTTCATTATATATTTATATTTTATAAGTATGTATGAATTTGCATGGTGATTACACTATACAAATGTGAATAATTATTTGGTTAAAATTCAATATATGTTCCATACATTTTCATAAAAACTTATGAAATTTTTAACAATTTCATTTTTCAAGGTAGAATTGAGGTGACATTTATAATTCAATTTTTTACATTCTCAAATTAATGTGTGATATATCTTATGCATACATTAATGTTGGGTGGGTATCACAAAACAATTGAAAACTAGTTAAGGTTTTAGGTTGGTTTTCATTGTGAATATTTATAGTTTTCATTTTAACAAATAATGATCTCTTTGAGAATCACCTAGGGTATCATTTGGCCCAACTTTAATACTTAAGGTAGTTATAGGGTTTACCCTTAGTCTAATCTCAACCTATTACACATTAAAAGTCTCATATTACATAAATTTTTGTAAGTGTAAATTTGAACTCCAGACCTCTTTGATATCAAAAAACACATTATTATTCGGACACATCTTCACAAGTGAAAAACGCATATGAAACCTTTTGTTTGAAATTTAGATGTGTTTACATTGCTTTTTAAATTAAAAGTGTTAGAATGTGTCATTTTTATAATAAAAAAATCCTTTGACTTTTTTATAAAAATTTGTGGCATGGTGATTACAACATACATTCTTTTCTATAGGGTCTTAGGATCAAATCTTGTTAAGTTGAAAATTAAGTGAAAACAAGTCCATTTGAAAACCACATATTTTTATAAAAAAATCAATCAAAATTTTAAACTTAATTATTTTGAAAATTATAAGCTCCAAACATTGTTATACACCTTACACCTTATGGAATGAAAAACCTCATGAAAAAAAAAATCATTTGGATATTCACAATTGAAAGGAATTTTAACCATAAATAATAATAATAATAATAGAAAATATAAACATAGATGGTTTGAAATCAACCATGCATAATCAATTATTATGAAAAAAAAAATCTACAAATAAAAAATGCCACATTTATATCATTGCTCATTCTTAATAATTAACTTTTTACTTTCATTGTATCATTTCTTGTTTAATGTTTCAATGATTTTTTTATAACCTTTTTTGGAGTGGGTGTCTTAAACTTGCCCTTTTAAAATGCTTTGGAAGGAGGTGCATTACTTGTATTTTTTTACCTTTATTTTGATATATTCCCCATGTGTTTCCATTTTTAAAAATTAAAAAATATTTATTTATTTTCTCCCTCTTTCATTTTAGAACATTTTTGAGCTATTGATTTTTCAAGGATGCATGAGAATTCATTTCCCTAACTTTCCATTGCTTCCTCCACATCCTTTCATTCTCCTACAACATTTTTATGTAATGGAATTCATTGACTTAAAAAAGTAATGAAGAAGTCAAAATTCATTGATATTCATTATCAATCCAATCATCTTTTACACAATTTACATTATAATATAAGCACATGTATTGTAATACAATGAAAAAGAATTTGTAAATGCATGCTCAATTCACAATGGAATATGATGGATGATATGAAGATTGAATGAAGGGGAAAATTTTGACAAAATAATTGTGGAACATAGTACCATCCATGAATCTTAATGAAAAATCAAGTAAAAATAATTAAAGAACAAAAATCATGAACAATTTTGAGGTTTAGCATTTATTAATAATTTATTACCTAAAAATTGGATTATACTCAAATTTTCTTAATTTTAAAATTCACTTAAATCACATATTAACAAAAATGACCCATAAATTAAAATAAATTAAAATAATAAATAAGTGACATAATTCATCAATAAATAATGAATTTAATTCATCATTAAACATGCATTTCATTGACAATGTTTTGGTTTGCCACATGTTTGAAAGATTTATAAATCTCTTTTAATTTATTGCTATGATGGTCAACCAATTATGCAATCCTTTAATGTTAGCACCAAAAGGTGGTGTGCTTCATTTGCACTTCTTTCAAACATTTCTTCTCTTACCAATTCACAAGTATTTACATCTTCTCTCATCTCCAAAGTTCTTTCAATCTTCTCTTCTTCAATGCATGATTCTCCTCAATGCATTTCATTTAACACTAGTTTCATTTTATGTGTTTCAATTGCATTTTTCTTCCTTTGTTTTTCTTTTCTCTTTTTCAAAACTTTCCATATAATTCTTCTTCATGTTTCATTTAAATTCACAAATCAAGATTATACCAAAATGAACATAATTGTCTCACCTTGACAAGTATTTTTAAATTTATAACAAATGTGTTTACATTATAGGAAAACGTGATTGTTTGGATGGGAAAATTAGTCAAAAAGACTTCCCTTGCTCCCATCTCCAACTTGACCATAATGCTTTTGTTTACAATGTACATTTACACTATACATGTCATTGCCATATACCAAATTCATATACATGATTTGCCAAGTTTTAACCCAAGACCTTATGGAGGCATGCCACTACTTTTATCATCCAACTACACAACCTTTTGTTAATAAAAAATTGTGTAACTTTTCCATTTATCTTCTTAATTATGAAATCATACTTAAAAGATCCCAAAATTGATGCATGTTTTCAACTCTCATTCAAATGAAACAAATAATAGCATAATGTTAAAGTTTATTTGAGAATTTATTCAATAAATTCAAGACATTTTACAAATGTTCAAAGGAGTTTTTTTTTAATGTTTAAAATGAACATAAATCATTGACAAATTCAAACATGTTAACTTCTGATTATTCCAATGCAAATTCCATTCATTGGGTGATTGAACAAAACAAGGTAAGTAGGTAGGTAGGTTGTTAGGTTAGGTATGTAAGTAAGGCATGTAGGTTATTAAAGTAAGTTGGTAAGGTAGGTACCAATGTTGGTTGGGTATGTAAAGTCAATGGTTGGTATCAATACTAATACAAACATTAGTCTCAAGTATCAAACCAATTTGGTTTGACCTAAATTTGGTACTGACTTAATATTAATATTAGTTGATAAGGACTTTAAATAATACAATCTCATATCAAATTTATATTAATCTAGGTATTAAACATATATTAGTCCAAAATTGGTATCATTTTTAAAAATAATGTTAATATCAACATAGATTGATATTAGACCACATTGGTCAGTACATATAATAAAGTGAATATGTCTTAAATATGGTACATAGGTAAGTAAGGTAAGGTAAGGTAGGTATTTAAGTAGATTTAAAATATGTAAAGTAGGTGTCAGGAATGTTAGTTAATTAACTATTCAATTAATCACAATTAATTTGGTGTTAAGTTAAGTTAGCATAATAACTTTGTTTTAGTTCATAATTGGTTCAAATGTGAACATGGTTTGGGCTATTTGGTGTTTGGGATATAATTATGAAGTGTGGGTTCTCAAATCATTTTTTGTGATTTGAGATTCTAGAATATAATGTGTTTTGCTTTGCAAGTTTTTTTGGCACATGTTTTGTCTATTGTATTTTTATTTTATGCTTTGGGCTTTGATTCCTACTCGTTGCATATGAGTCTTATTTAGGGTTGAGTATGGTACGTCAATTAAAGTGTTCTTATGTTATTTTGTGTGGTGTGTGGACAATGATATGTTTTAATGCCAATATGGTAACGAACAACATAGGCATGTAGCATAATATGTGACAATATATAATTTAACATAATCCAAATGTTTTCATGATAAACACATGTGATCAAATAATCCTTACACATGAACTAATAACATACTCTAGTGGCAATTCACTACAAGCACAACCTAGCCTAGCTTATGTTATGTAGGTGGCCTAATAGGCTAGGTTGTTGTGCTAAATTAAAAAGGTACCTAGGTTGTTAGTAGGCTAACTAGTTATGTAAGATAAGTAACATAGGTCTTGCTAGTAGGCTAGTTAGGTATATTAAGTAGGTAGCCTTGACCTAGCTAATGTTAAACCAAATACAATGATTTGATTAAACCCTAGCCATCTTTAAGGAACTCTTTTTTCTTGCTCTTTTTCACTAGATGTTTGGATTGACACCTATTTGTCAAAAATGTCACCTTAGTTAAATGTACAAATAAAAAAATTACATGTTTTTATGCCCCAAGCCTTTTAGTCAATATGAACATTTGAATCAAATTGAACCTTTTAAAAAACCACATTTTCTTGTAGTGACCCCATATAGTTATTCTACATGATAGCCATGAAATTTAGGCTTGTGAATATCCCATGCGAATTTCACATGTGCCTAAAAGTTATTATAAACATAATTGAATTCAACTTGGTGGAACATTCATTAAATTTCTTGAAAATTGTCAAACAAGTAGAACATAACTTTACATGGTTTTGTTTTCCCCCAACTAGATCACAAGCATTCTAATATGATCATTTGTCAAATGAACCTTCTCCTTTAATTTGAACCCACCAAGTACACAAACACATGTCTTTTAATCCAATGATTTACTTTCATTAATTTGAAAGAATTAATATATGCCCACTTCATTATTGGCTTGAACATGTCCCACTAGTCCTATAAGGCAAAAAACAATGTTTGATGTTTGTTAGAGTTTTTTTTAAAGTTTTGAATTAAAAAGTTTTCAATAACCAATGTCTACCAAAATAAAGAAAATTTGAAAAATCGCTTAACATAAAAGGAAGTTTACGACAATTTTCCTTGGAAAAATCATCAAGGTGTTTGGCATGGGGTACTAACCATCTTCTTGGTCAACATTACCTTTGCCACAATGTTTTGGTAGCCTTTAGTGATAGAATCACTGAACCTTGATAATATAAGAAAAGCCTGAGGTGTTTTTTGAATGATGTGTTTCTTCATGTTCTTTTTTACATTTTACAAAAGGACAATGAATAATTGAAGTAGAAGGATGTAAAAAGTCTCTTAGGTGTAAACAAGTTTCTTCTAGTTGTAAAAATTATCTTTCTTCCTTTCTTTTACTATCATGTTGAATTGATTATTTGAGTAAATATAGGATTTTATAATAATATTTTTACAAAAAAAGAAGAAATAGGGAATTATTGGATGAGAAGGATGAGATGTTCCCATTGCGTATTGAACATATTTGGTATAAACCATAAAAGTTGTGTAGTTCAACAACTTTGATGTGAAATGCTTTGAGTGGTCATTTAATACTTTCACCTTCAAATTTTCATTCAAAATGATCGAAAGTTGTTAACTACATTGAACTTTTGTGGTTTATACCAAGTATGTTCCTGCAGTGAAACCTTGTGCCATCTTTTGCACGATTCCCCAACAAACAAAGTTGCATGTTTCACTTGGCAATCATCCAACTATTATGTTGAATCCATTCATTTTTCCAAAGGTTGTTTATCAAGGCCATCACTTTGGACTTGCGAATAGTGATAGTTATAAAGTTTAATAAAATGTAATTATGTGTGGGGCTTCCATTAATTTTATGGCCCACTTTTACATAAGGTTTTGTTGTTAAACTTTGGTCAAATCCTTGCATTTTCTCATTTCAAAAAGTCTTGTTCCATTAGAACATTTGAATTCACAAATTCAAACTCATTCATTAGTTCTTTCACTATAATGTAATCCTTGCTTTCAAAGTGAAACTTAAAAATACAATGGGTCTTTCATCTCCCAATTTTGCATATTAGATGATTTTTACCTATGTAAATAAATATCATGAGAATCAAGAAATCTCCATGCTCACAATTAAAAAATCAAAGCAAGGTTCAATTTTTTCTAAAGTCAAAGGAAGACAAACTAATTAGAAATTACAAAACTTGAAAGTAAAAATGAAACAAATGAGAAAAAACTAAAACTAAAATCCAAATAAAAAATCAAGTACAATACAAACCAAAATGATAATTTTAAAAAAAAAATTGTGTAAAACGTGTAAAAGGAAATTATCAATGGCTTCCACCTAACTATCATTAATAAAATGCACATGTTGCCATGTGGTGGGATTGATGGGTTCACATGGATAACACCATGTGCATGCATGTCCTTTTTTGGTCATTGTTGAGCAAACACACATACACCAAGTTTTTTGTTACAAAATTTTGTAAAATAACTCAATCATATATATTCAAATAACCTTATGTACGTTGCCAACTCAAATGTTGAGCAATTGATTAAATGAAGTCTATTGAATTTGTTAACAAAAAAATCATAAATCTACAATTATATTGTTTAAACATTATTGTATTTTAGATTTTGAATTTTACAAGAATCCATGGTTATAACCTTGCAATAAATAACCTCATCCATCTTTCTAAAATAATTTGGTAGCCCTCTTAAAATTGCCGATGGCACATTATGTTTTAGAAATGTGCTTGCACAAAACATGCCATTAATCATAGGTTTTTACTTTTTACAACTTTGAAAGTCTTTGAATGTATATATATTGCCATGGAGTTCAACATCTTTGCAATCATGTTTTGCCATGAATTTCATAGTTGTAATTGCATTAGAAGACATGTGCCCACATCCTTCACACCATTGCTAGTTTTTTAACATGTTTGCCAATTTAAACACAACTAAGTTTTAACTACATATGATGATGGAACCATTTGTCACTCTTTGTGTGTTAGGAGCATGGAACTTTCACCATACATCGAAATGACAAGAATATTGTTTTGTGGGTGGTAGAAAATGACATTGAACATCACAAATGAAATTGTCAAATTTGTTTCAACAACACTTTATGAACAAAAAAATGAATTTAAAATGCCCATGGATGAAGTGCAAAACACACTTTACAAAATGGTAATAGAAAGAAACTTCATGCATGTAAAAATAGTTGTAACAGGAAAAATCCCAAAATTGATGCAAATATGCATTCCCATTTAATGCACAACCAAATCAACAATTTAAATTCAATAACTACACAAATTATTGGGAATATTATGAAGTCTAAGGCATGAAGAAGATTGTAATCTTGTGTCATACCATGCATCTTTACTCTTTATGGAGCACCCATCTCAACATCCTTGACAAATCAACTTTTCATATCGGTCCTATTATCTTTTCAAGTACATCATGCAGTGTGAACAATGTGGACCATTAAATTCAAATGAAAAAATTCAAAACATTTCGGCCTACAAGATTTTTTAGAATTGTAATTTCAATTAATATTTTCTTTCATTATAGAAAAACATGTTTATCTTGCAAGAAGTTGCATTCACGTACTTACAATTACCAATAGTTTTAAAAAAAAAGTTGTTAAATACGTTGATTCAAAACTTTTTCATGTGCATACAAAGGTTGTCACAAGATCAGAAGTTTTGAATTTCCATTCCACAAATGTTTATGGTAACCAACCTTCTAATTTCAAAAACATATTTTTCATCAAATATTTCACGAAATTTGAGTTTGAAAAATACCAATGCCCCTCTTAAAAATGCCATGATCAAGATAAACTCAGAAATTATATTTAGACAAATAAAAAATTATTTAGATTCACAAACTTCCATCCTACACACAATACAAAAGCGTTTTTTAATAACATATTATTACGAAACATTGCATTTAAAAAAGAAACAAAATTATTCTCCAATCCAACCCAAAAGAAAAAAAAAAACTATGTACATGAATGCCAAAATTGTGGCCTTCTCCAACATTAGATAATTGACAAACATACCTTATGTAATATGCACACATGAACATTTTAGACATGACAACTAAGCACAACTATTAGAGGTGTTAGAAGATTATTCATATTTTCACTTGGAATACACATTTTCTCATAACAAACAATAAAACAAAATATAGATAATGTCTAAACCTTCATAACACAATTTTACCATAGACATATCTTGATGCAATTGATTGAAAAAACCCACGAGGTCTATAAATTTTCACATGCACACTTAAAAGTGGAAAAACATTTTTTTGTGAAATACATCACAAAATACTTTCAATCTCTTGGCAAAAATGTATTATTATTAGCAAGAATAAGCACAATAATATTTCCTTAAAGTTGCATTACAACTATAGTACACATTGCATTCCAAATTCCAACATGTGGATACTTGTCCATCATTCCCAAACTTAACAACCTTGTAGAAAAACTCATAATTACAAATGTCATAATCATTAATGAAATGTCATTGATGACTATAACATCCTATGCATTATTGAACAATGATTGAAACAAACAACAAAAGATGACAACAATATATCACCATTTGTACAACACTCAAATTGCTAGTTGGAAACCTTTTCCAATAACCACCAATTTGCAAACAATATGAAACTATATATTATGCACAAATTGTCCCATCAAATCCACCTCATTTTGAAAAACAACACAACACCACATCCTATCAATTTCCATCCATCATGCCATAAATTTAAAATATAGGTGCAATTCCTCAACGTCATTTGATTTGAAAAAGAAAGCCTAGAATTGAGATTTTAAAAAAAAATCTTATCAAACAACTATAACAATTCTTTGTATACATAAAAGTGAATGTTGAACAATACACCACAATCATCTTAAACAAATAATTCTCAACAACAAAAACATACAAAATAAAAATGAACACAAATGCTGCAAAAATTGAACATGTTTAGCCATGGTTACATGACAAATCCTTTAACCACATAGAGAACATTCATCTCATGCATTCAAAAGTTCATTGAAAACATTCACAACATTTAAAGCACGCCAATTTTTGTTCATTAGATTGTGAATGTAGTCTTCCAAATGTTTTGTTATGATTTATACGTGCTTCACTATCATAGAGTAAATAATTGATGCATCACAAGCTTGTATGGAAGATCACCATATGTGCCTAATTCACTAAGATGCTTCCTGAATTATGCACATTTGGGTGTGTAATATGCCTCCTCTCAGGAAAGGAGGGCCCTTGGTCCCTAGTGGGATGCCAAAATGCAGCAGATTTGCCTATAGCAGGTTGCCCCTGGGCAATTACAAGAACCCAGGGTAGATAGAGCACATGATTGAGGTTTTTTTTAAGGTGCCCGCAAATTACACTAAGAAATTTCTCCAAGGTTATTAATCTGTGCCCATTAGGAAAAAAAAAACATAAATCCGCAACCCCCTTGACAACCTAAACCCTCATATATGTTGTAGTGCTCCGAAGAAGACATTGAGGTTAAATTAAAAGAAGGAAAGATACTACCAGAGTGAACAAGCACCCACCAGCACACCACCCACTGGATGCCCATTATGACTCAGTTGTGGATGAACCTTAACCGAGTTAATATCTGGATTCATGTTCACAACCAATTCCTCCCTAGAAATCGGCAGCATGGCATCGCCCCATTGCTGGAGAGGTCTCAGGTTACAACCCATATCTGCTGGGTACTGGGTTGGCCAGACAGAGCACAGGGGGTTATGCAGACAGTGACAATGGCATTCATCCCAGACATCTGAGTAGTCATTGGTTATGGGCGAGTGAAATCTCGTTTGTCAAGTCACCGGTTATGTCCTGTAACATGGCTCGAGCAGCCCGGTTACCAGAAAAAAATGAGCCACAGGAGGTTTTTTTTTTCCGGTAACTGGGCTGCTCTCACCAGTTATGTAGTCCATAACCCATTCTGTAAGAAGTAGGTCCTATATGTATAGGTAGCTGGGTAAAAAACTAGGTTATTACTAGGTAAGAGCTGTGTTTACTACCTACCTGCTAACAACATGCTTGCAGGTTGGCATAAGGTAGGTAGTTTCAAAAGCAACTGAGCTAACCACCATGGTTAGCCAGGGAACTAGAAGACAACAGCGAACTGTTTTCTGGCCCTTTACCATCCTTCCTTCATGGTGCGTGCTGGTTGGTGCTAGTTCACTCCGGCTCACATTTCAGAATCTTTTTGTGATCATTCTCCAGACAGCATTGTGGTGCCCATGTGTAAGGCACTGCCCGAACAGGGGGCCAATACAGAAATAAGGGCCTGACCCTGGAGGTGTCTGCTGAGGACAGGCCCACATTTCAGGTACGCCCAAGCCTCCAAAGGGCATTAATTGGCATCAAACTTGACCATCTGATTGAGGGAGGTTGATGGCCTTGAAGCATTGCCCTTGTTTGATGGGCATTTATGTTGTATAGAGGGCATTATGATTCTGAAAATGGTCGTTCATAAATGTAAGGTGTTTTTGTAACTTGTTGTGGATAAGTTTGATGATTTATTTAATAATAGGATTTCATAATTTAATTTGATCATGATGCATTGATTTTCACATATTATGTGAAATCACATGAAAAATCATGTGTTTAATTTTTCTTTGAATATTTTAGATGAAATCAAATGATTAAATTTTTTAAAAAAATTTTTTAAATTTTTTTTCGATAGTACATAAGTGAGTGTTTGTGACTTTTGAAAACATATTCACTTGATAAAAAAAATAAAATATGAATGTAAAGTTTTATGAAATAAAATTATAAAAAAAAATCAAAGTTATAATTTTGAAAAGTTTTGATATTATTTATGTGTAGTTCACGATAGCAAAAATGATATGACATTCTAATATAAAAATATTTATATAATTAAAAATATAAATTTGCATAGCTATGTAATAAACATACATAATTTTGATTATAAACATGTATGTGATTTACACTTCCTTTGTTCAAAAAAAATATTCCACTCTACAAGTCCAGATACATTCAAGGATGGCTTTATAGACTATTGAATGAGAACTGGGTTCCAATTATGGCTCCTACTGAACCAAAAGGTGAGCCCAGTAGGGCTTGCCTTTCGGTGAACTGGGAACCATAACTGGTTCCTCCCTAGAAATCAGTGGTGTGGCATCACCCCATTGGTGGAGAGGTCTCAGGTTACAACCCACATCTGCTGTGTACTGGGTTGGCCAGATGGGTGCAGGGGGTTATGTGGAGAGTGACAATGGCATTCATCCCAGACGTCCGAGTAGTTATCAGTTTTGGGCAAGTGACATCCCGTCTGTGAGTCACACTGGTTATGTCCCATAACACAGCAAGAGCAGGGCCCGGTTACTGGGAAAAAACTCGCCACTCCTGTGGCTTGTTTTTTTTGGAAATTGGGCTGCTCTCGCCAGTTACGTAGTCCATAACTGGCACCCAGTGCTGGCTCCCTGGCATTAAGGACTAAATGTGCTAATTAGGTAGGTCTTAAAGTAGCTAGGTAGGTCTTAACATAGTCCTGGTAAATAGGAGAAGGTAGAATCTGCCACTGTGGCCGTTTACGGAAAAATAGCAATGCCTGAAAACCTGCAGAATCGTTAGGTTCAGTCCTTTATGTCCCTGGTTTAGGGTTAGGGTTCGATCCAGAGTTGTGACCATCAGGCAGCCCTCAAGGATCGCGCACAACGAGAGAGCGAGAGACAGACACAGAGAAAAATAGCGAGAGATCTCGTTGAGGGAGAGGAGATGGCGACGATGGGGCAACAACTACTAGTGCCGGCGGAGACAGGTCCTCCGGGCACGGAGATGACCAGCATTAGTTTCCGAGATCAACTCTGGCTTAGTGCATATCCACTAGACCGCAACTTTGTTTTCGATTACTTCGCATTATCGCCTTTCTACGACCGCTCATGCTCTAACGAGCGACTGAGGATGGAATTGATCCACGCCCTCGACATGACCCATCTCTCGTGAGTTTTTCTCCTTACCTTTTCCACCAAGTCTCTGAAATTTCAGGGTCTCCTCCTAAAGGATAGTTGAAAACTCCAGTTTTGCTTTTGACTCTGAGAGGTGTTGTTTTGTGGAATTGGAGTACGAGATTAGGTTTTCTGTAAGATGATCGGACACTTCTACCAGAGATTGGATAATGCTAAGGTTTTAGGGTTTTAGGGTTTGATCTGAACCCATTGTATGAATGACCTGCAAGAATTCTTTGAGAATTTGTCTGGCATTTTTCCGCAGGCATAGAAAACAGGTCACCAAATGTGGTGCTCTTGGCTCTTTTGCAATACTGACTGAATTGTTGGTTGGTCGGAAGAAAAATAACTGTTCATGGAACTAAGTCTGTAAGCGTACTAGGCAAGAACTATGCAAATCCATCTGGCTGGCATGTCTGTCTGATGAGAGTTTAGTGAGTCACTACTCCATGCAAGAATTTGCAGTGAATCATGGTTGAATTTGTTCTATTGATAAGATTGAGCTCTTTGATTGCTATGACAGAATGTGTTCAGTAACTTCTGTTGAAACAAACGATTTTCCTTTCGAGATACTGCATTGAATTATTCAGCATGGGAATGGATTGCAGAAAGAGAACAGGGATTGAGTACATACTGCAGGAGGCTCAAGAGCCAAACCTTTTTGTGATAAGAAAGCAGAAGCGGGAGGGGCCTGAAAAGGTGACAGCACTTGCAGCCTATTATGTGCTTGATGGCTCCATATACCAGGCTCCTCAACTCTACACTGTCATTGGTTCCCGTGTTGTAGGTCTTCCTTCCATTTCTCCATCTTCTTAGATTGCTTCTGGATTTGTAACCCATATTTATCTCAGTCTGCAGTCAGTGAATAGAAGGAAAGAGGGCTGGACTGATTTGTTGGCTTGGAAATAGGTTACAACTAGCTCTTTTGTTGATGGCAAATGTAATCAAGCATGTCGTGTTGTAGGTACGATCTCTGTACCATATATCCAATGCATTTTTGCAAGTGGCCACAAAGCTTGAGAAGATTGGCTATGGTGAGCCCTATTTTGCTTATCCTCATTCAATGTCTGCTTTATCTGTAGACAATGTCTACTTCAGAAGTAGGGTGCAATTATTTGTTCATTTGTTCTACTACTCTCTGGAAGAGATATTGGACTGGTACAATGTTACATTCAAACAGCTGTAGGTGGCTATTTTTTTATTATCTGTAAAGTTTTCTATTGAGTTAGAGATTTGTGCATTTGTAGATACGGAGGTCTCAAATGGAAAGACAGGAGGCAAGGCTGCAGTTCAATCTGCTGTAAAGAAACCAACTGATAAAGTTGTGGATGTTAAAGAAGCAATGCGAATAGACTCAATTCTAGCTGGTGTGCTGCGGAAGGTAAGTTTGATGGCCCTGAACACCCCAAATCATTATGTGGATCATTCTTCTTCAAGGAGCTTGCCCAAGAGAGGGAGTTTTCTCAAGAACTCAAATTTCAAACAATATAGGTGCTGAGATAGGGATGGGGTTGATGTGGTCTGCAGTTGCCACCAGCTCCTGCTCCTCCTGCACTACCCATTGTGGTTCCAAATGTAGTTCCAGGGATGGAAGCAAGCCAAACACCTGTGACAATAGCTTCAAAAGATGGAGGTGTGGAACAACCACTGCCCGGAGGCAACAAGCAGTCCACAACTGTGGAGCCAAATGCAAAGAGACCAAAGATTGAAAGGCTGTGAGCTTTTTCTGGCATTGTCTATAGAGCCACATTGTTTGGACCACAATTCATAGTCTGCTTTTAGTTCTTTAGAGCATCTGCAACCCCTGACTCTGGCATTTACACAGATTAGGTTGACAGAAGTGGCAATCAGATACCATTGAAACAAAACTCCTTCCTTTCAAGAGGCTGAGACAATTGTGAGGTGATCTGTTGTCTTCCACGTGGAGATAGCTTTGACCTGTACAGACTGGTACTATTGCTTTGTTCAAGGATAAGCAAATCATAAAATGGATGAAAGAGAAAGAATGGAAAGAATGTGGGAGGGACAGCAAACCAAACTTGGCACTGGTGGTTTTGGAACTAACAAACTTCAGATGAAATAGGTTAGGAGGGAGTGACTCTAGGAGGATGTTCTTCCAGCTGAGACTGCCTGAATCAGGGAGTTCATTGTGTTCAGTCTGTGATGCCTAGGTGGTTCAGCACTAGATTTGTGTGCCTCCCATTTCTGGGTCTGTGGGAATTAACAACACTGTCAGGATGGTAAAAAACTAAAGAGACCTATGGAAGTTGGAACTAACCTTGAACGGTGAGTTTACACTTGATGAAACCTACTATCTTGTGAAATATTGAGCAGATTTCATGAAATTGCTGTGGGATATGATTATAACATAATTGAATGAAATGAAAAAATGGAAAAAGTGTTATAATATAGTATTTTGGCAATTTTGTGTGATGATAGCAGATGGAAAGAGTTGTATGTTGCACATGCCTCTATTAGGGAATTAAGGATTTAACATCTTTGACAACATCTATGGAGAAAGACACAGAAGAATTATTTGTTCATAATCATGTCTACCATCTTCAAGTGCCCCTAAAGCAACACATCCCATGCATTAAGTAGCTTCACAAAAGTGAATGCTACAGGACTCATTTCAGATGTCTTGTGGTGTTTGTCGGAACAGCTACATTGCCTTCTCTAGTTGCACATCCTTTGCATCTGTTGGAAGCTTCCTATTCCATGTGAAAATGTGCAATGCACCATGCCTGGTGCCATTGCAGCCATCTCTGCTACCACCCATGGTGGGTTTCATTGCTCTCCAAGCCAGACAGCGGGGTCTGCTTATGTTTGAAATCCAGGTACCCTTCATTTGACTGCAACTAAAAATCCAGATCAAGCTAAGTAGACATACAATCTCCAAATCTCAGGTATAAATGCTATCAGGAGAACAGACGTTGCAGGATTAGGGGTTAGGGTTTAGTATTACATGACTCACACCTTCCATCAGTGGGAGAATTTTGTTACAACATACTGCATTTGATTACTTCTCCCAGCATACTACCACTATCCTGTGAGTGCAAAAAATCTGAAAAGAGTTCTGCAACAGGTCAGACTATGGCAGGATAGCAACCATGAGAGACTAACAAGATTGACACCGAACAAGAGCTATGGCTCCATTGACATGTTAACACCAATAGGATTGATGTTGAAGTACTTCTCTGATCTTTAATCCCACCATTGCAAAGGATCCAAAATCAACTCCCGCCACAATTTCTCTCTCCGACCTCCAGGTATGACAAAGAAACTTCATTTCAAATCATGTACTGTGATCACGTAGAAGCCACAAGGAATTGCAGCTTGCACAGATTGTGTCCAACCTTTCAATTTGACTGTGAAGATATCACTATTGCCCTTGGCACATGCACAGACAGCCAAAGCCGCCCCTGAAGCCCCCACTTTGCCCCCAAAGAGTAGGTAGGGGCAAACACGGCACATCTTACATCTTTTAGTAGGCACATGGGGCAACTTTGGCTGCTATCAAGTTAGGCAAGCAATAAAAAGTGGATTTTTATTTTTATCCTATTAGGAGATTTATTCATTTTACACAGTACTCATTTCATTTTGAATTTTTTTTTTGGGGTTCTTGGTATTTTATCTCTCTAATTTGTGAGTATAGCTATAACTTTATCTGACATTTAAAACATAAATAATAATAACAATAGCTTGAATTTTGGATCAGATGTTTTTAATGAAGTTTTTTCTAACTCGTGCAATTTGCAAAATTGAGGTTTTTGAAAAAAAATGCTCTTGTCTGAAACAGGATGGTAATAAAACCACAAATATCTTAAATCCTTTGTGAATATAACTATAATGTTTTTTTCTTTTTTGGGGGTAGCTTGAAACTCAGATCACATGTGCGTAGGGAAGTTTTTAACTCATGCAATTCTGTTTGAAGCAGGATGGCAAGAAATCACGAAGAACTTAAACCCTCTTTCAACATGAGGGACAATCATCTATAAAGAATCCTAGCCAAATTTGGCTATACTCAAAACATGGAAATAGAAAAATTGTGATTGTGATGAACATTTTTTAAAATTCCAATTTGGAAAAATATAAAATAAAATAAAATAAAAATTGGAATGGAATATTTCAATTAAAAATATTTTTCACAAAATGGAAAACTTTTGCCACCAAAAGAAACCACTACATGCACAAATATTTTTTTTAAAAAGAAAAAAAAATTAAGGATCAATGAAAAAATAAAATGTTCAAATAATGCTAATGGTGCTTCTAGCGTTGCCCAAGATAATGAGTATTTGAACTTTAAAGACTATAATATTGTCCCTACAAATTTGTAAATGTTTTTCTACTATGATAAAATTCTTGTAAAAAATCTCCTTTCACCCTTAATATCATTTTTTTTACTTGGGGTGTGGCTGCAATAGTCGCAACCATGGAGTTCCACAACCACACCCAAGGCTTCATGAATGGGCAAAATGGAAGGGTTCTTATTAAAGCCTTTCATTTGCCCTTCAAAGCAATGCATAGGCTATATAATCAGGTCAAGATTAGGTCAAGATTTGTCGAGAAATAAGCACATGTATTGTGCAAAGGTGACACTATAATTGGAGAAGAAAAAGCTCTTATAATTGTTGTGATTTGTGAATGTTGCCTTTTGTTCCTATTCAATGCACTTTTGAAAGATGTGTAGTGTATTGCAAAAGTTGATGGGCGAAGTCAAATTACATGAACCTTGGCCATTGCCACCCCAATGGTAGGATTAGAGGAGCACAAAACCTCATAATGAAGCCATAGCATAGTGGTTATGACTTTATATCAACCTTTGGCAACATGTGTTCCTTTGTCCCAATTAAGTAAATCTTTTCAAAATTCCTTTTTACATTGATCTCTTTTGCAATAAACATGTATGACATTGACAAACTTTTACAAAGTGTTTCTTGTCCTAGTGACATGAACAAGCCCATTCACTTGTTCTATAACCCTCAACAAGAAAATATATTCTACCTCATCTAACCCACATTGAGTCATAGCTTGAGAAATCATTTCAAGTCATTGTTGTAACCTTTCAAAATCAACATTCATCCTTACTACTTCCAATCTAATGTTAACCTCTCACACAAGACTTTCATCCCTACACTTCAAATGTTGGAATGTCATTTTGGCATCTTTTGGTGCATGGCTCGTATTCCCATTTAATCACCTTCATAATCTTTTTGTTGAAAGCCTCGGTTGTTGACAAATTTAATCACTCATCAACCAAGCTTTGGAGTGCAATGCTTCTCTTAATCTCACATACCTTGTATCTCTTGCTCCTTTTACAACATGTCTACCTTGACATGTTGCCCTTCTCTATCAACTTGTATAACAACCAAATTGTGTTTTTGTGTTTCATGTGGGTCAAGAAGAAACCGAAATTTGATGAAGGGTGTAATTGGTACATATTGAAACTTGTATAAATTTGTATTAAATAAGCTCCATAACAAACATTTTAAATTTAGAAAATTTAATAGTTTCTTATCCTAGGAAAGGATGACATTTGGAATGGAACTTAGTATCAAAATTCAATACCTACACAACAACCATTTTATTTTGCACATATATAAGCAAAACACATCAATTAAAACATGTTAAAACAAAATTATCTTCACACAAAACATTAGTGACATGTTGTAATGTATGTACATATTAATTTTGACCATCCACCAATGACTAACCTTGATGGTATATTCCTAGTTAAATTTTTTTTGGGAACTTTGTACATTGGAATGCAATACACACAATTTCTTCTTAAACTATCAAATCTTTTGATGGATTTGATTGTGCACGTTTGATAATGTCATACTATAATACCTTGGTAATGTCGATGTTAATTATATTACTTGGGCTTTGTGTTGTTTCGCATTACTAATGATGATCAATTCACATAAGGTCAAAAATTAACATACTTTAAAGTTACTTAAATAAATTATTTAAAAAACAATTAGTTATCAAACATTGGTAATCCATGATCATAAAAATGGTTCATGAAATCATTTCCACTTCCATTCTAAAATATGATAGTTAATTTTCATCTATTAAAACATTAACATTTACTATGACGTTTATTTTGGTGACCTTCATTGCCTCAAAAACATTTTTTTGGGGCCTTTACAACATCCCCAATGTATTTCCTACCATGCTTCCCAATGTCCCAAGTTTGAAATATATATAAAATTAAAAAAAAATCAACCTTAGTGCTGAGAATGCCCCTTATGTATTTCTTGGTGTCTTTTGACATTGTATTTCTCGCCCTCAACCTTCAACATCTTGGAGTTCACTATTGTGCAAAAAGAAAAATCTCATGTCAAACCTTACACACTAGGTGTTTCTAGCATACCTTTTCAACACCCTTCCTATTGCTTGTTGCCATTTTGTCGTTCCTTGTCGGCATCCCCATCTTTTTGTTGTTTTTCATCTTTTGTCATCCTTGGTGTTATCAATGTGCGTTTTTGTTCTTGAGCAAATGTAGGTCATTCTTAAACTAAAACATTGCACCAATTCGAATTTTGATTAGGGATGTTTGAATTTGGCCATGTTTGTTAAATCCACATCTCATTTTGGGATGAATTTTCAAAACCTTGGCTTAGCAAAAAGCATGGTAGTTTAAAAACTCTAAAAAAAATTTAAATGTTAAATGGGTGAAGTCTCCACTAATTCTAAAACAGACCAAAGTTAAAAGGGGAATATATTTTATTGATTTAAAAAGAGAAAATAACTAGAAAGGAGGAAAAAAAAAACCCAATCCAAGGCAAAAGTGATTAGAAAGGGCAAAATAAAATGTCCAACCCAAAATTGTGTGTAAATGGTATTAAAAGATTGTTAAATGCCACTTCCCATTAAATATTATTGAATTTGAAGTTTAGAACGAGTTTATTAATCTAATTAATTTGATAAACATAACATTAATAGAAATAATGTTAAACTTGTCAATTTTGATCAAATGCATAGATGGATATTTCATTTTCAATTTTGATTTGAATATTTTTGTAATTTTGATTACAAGGTGCCCATTAAAATTTTACAAAAAAATTTAAGCTGAAATTTAATGGTTTTATGTTTTGATATTTGATTTAAATAATAAAATATGATTAATGTTCTTAATTTGGATTAAAACCATTATTAAAATTTTAAAAATAAAAAGTGATTAAAATTTTGTCAATAATTTAATTTCAAAATTATAATTATAATGAAATTTCATATTGACTTATTTGTAATTTTGATTTTCAATACAAACCGTAAGCTATAACCATGTCAAATTCAGTGTTACCACGTGTTAGAATTATGAAAATTATGAAAATTAATCAATGTCAAATTCGTTAATGAATGGATGGATATAGAGTGAGATTTAACGACTTAAAGGCGACCAAATCACATGTTGATTACCACCTACTACATATGAGGTGCTACAATCAGAATCTATAAGGTCTGATGTTACCTGAACATTTTGCAAAACAAAACCTTGCATTTAGACATATTAAATCCATCTTTCAATCTCTTGTCGACTCTCAACCTTTTGCACAATTGTTCACAAAAAGTGGGTTCACATCACAACACAAACATAATCTACATTCCAAACACCAAAAACTTCAAAATGTGCAACCATTGACTCTGACCATTTGAGATTCATGGCGGTTTCATAAGCTTGTGTGAGAATATCCTGATGACATGCTTAGGAGATTTGTATACTGCAAGGAGGGTACATACTGGCTAGACAAGGTTTGATGCAAAACTGACCTTCTTTAAGAGGCACTTTATTGATGTATGGTGCTTGTCTGCAACAATCAAGGTAGGGGAACACAGGAAGCAGCAACCCAAGGCTAGTCTGCATGAGCTGTGAATCTGTAATGTGTTTCAGTGACTCCTGTTGCTGATGTGTAAAAGTACAGCAGTTGGCATTGTGCATAGATCAAGAGCTAGTCATCTCCACTCATAGCAACTTGTAAGTTTTCCAAGAAGACTTTTGGCTCTTTTTCTGTGGCTTGTTGACCCTGGAGAACTTCATGTTTGATGTACACTGCATCAGCTCCTGCTGCTTTCATTGCTCTGGCCTCTTCAATGGAGTAGACACCCTAGAAAACCCACAGACCACCCCCAAAAAACAAAATGCAGGGTTTAGAGTGGAGAGTGGAGGAGAAAACAGTGTGCACTAAGAAGGATTCTGATTTGAAACCAACAGGTTCTTCATCTATCATACTAGGCAGACAGAAGCAGTATAACACATCACAAATTGATAGTGAAAATTCTCATATCACTTGCAATAGTGGAAATAGGATGGCCTAAATCCCATACCCTACCGCACATTAAAGGATCCATCTGCCCACTCATGGACTGTCACACATATTTCAAGCCTTGTATTGCCATGAACATAAAGAGAGATCGATGAAGTTGCAGAGAAATCTCCACAACAACAATTAAAGGTAACACAACAGTGAGTGCAGTCATAACCTCATGAGAGTCACTCACAAATTGACAGACCATCACCTTCATCACGAACGGCAGTGACGAGCTGCCATGACTACCCACTGAGTTCATCAGCTCCCAACAGTGGGTGTAGATAAGCATATAATAATCTTCCCAAAAACTTGGGCAA
>Ga0116229_10001860_pt1 | contig 33764 bp, 38 predicted proteins | sample S1TSphgellanicum_3_FD_87313 | JGI IMG/M metagenome (GOLD analysis project Ga0116229, IMG submission 87313) | Host-associated microbial communities from peat moss isolated from Minnesota, USA - S1T2_Fc - Sphagnum magellanicum MG | ecosystem: Host-associated > Plants > Peat moss > Unclassified...
GAATCCGAACACACAGAGAGTCTCATGCAATTCCTCTCTTCCTTTGATCTCTGAGACCCTGGCTACTTTGTGTATCCGCCTCCGGGAGTGTCGTTGAGATGACAGGCTTTCCCCATGATCCAAATCTTGCCAGGAGTCATCGGCAGCAGCAACCCCTTGTTGATCGCAGCAGCAGTAGCAGCAGCAACCATCGCTGCCACAGGCTGCACAGTTTTCTCCTTCACTACCACAAGCCGCCGGAGATCGTGAGGGTAGTACGCGATGTTGTAAATTCTGTCTGGCCGAGTGTTCTCCAATATAGGGCGCACCGGATGCGAGGCCGGTGCGAACTTCCTGTACTCCAGCGCTAGCGACTGCGATTCCAGAAACTCCGGACTTGCCGTCGGGCCTGTCACTTCCCATGGCTTGCTCATCTTCTTCAAGAACGCCATCGCTGTGGTGATCAATCCCTGGGGCTTGATCTTGCGCACCGCTCCCGCTTTGCCGATCAAACCCTTCGCCCTAACCGTGCTCGCCATCGCCGCGATCTTCCCAAGTGTTTCCTCCTTGCGTGCGCTCCTTTCTTGAGGGAAGACAATCGGTCTCCTTAGGGCATACGTGGAATGAGCAGGGGATGCTCGAACGTCAGCCGGGACATGAGAGGGGAGCGCAGGAAGCGAGGAGCAAGCGTGCAAGGAGCTATGGCGATGGACGATGGGCGGCCGCGGAGGCGAACAGGACGACGCGAGGAGGAGCGCTCGCCGACCCCAGTGAGCGATGGAACGCCGGAGGAAGAGGAGGACGATGAGGAAGAGGGCGAGCTTGGGACTGCGGATCTCACTCTCGACATACTGCGGAAGGCGCGGCTGCGCGGACTGCCAAGAAAAGAGGGCGAGAAGGCGCGGAACGGTGATGGAGGAGGCGCGACCTTCGGTGGCCGCGCAGCAATGGATGGCAGAAGAAGTCCCCGTGTTTGGGAGGAGGCGCGGGCTGTGGCTGCCGCCGGGCCTCTTGAAGACGGCGAGGTCATCACCAACGATGCACAAGAAGTGGATGCGCTAGCGCAGTTGGAGGAGGCTCCTCCTGTTGCTGCAGCAACGGGGAAGAAGAAGCGGAAAAAGAGCGGCAAGAAAAACAAGGAGGTGAGTGAGAGAGTGAGAGAGTTCGCTCTTTGCAGAGTATTCTTTGCCTCTTAGAAATAGGCATTCTGCAATGTGTGTCATCACGTTGCACGATCTTGAGAAGGAAGCGCACAAGAGAGATGGAAACACTCGCTGTTGTTTGACACCGGCTGTGAATCTTCTTCTCTTTCTCAAAGGCAAGAAGGAGCCTTTTGTCGTTTCTCAGAAAGAAGATTGACTGGGCCTGGAACAGCAGCTGACATGCTTGTTGTTGGGCAGTGCAGACAGGGATAGTAGTTCCAGATATGAGTGACAGCAAGATTATAAAGCTTGAGGATACAGCTACAGCTACTACTGAGAGGGAGCTTGAAGGAGCAGAAGAAAGCTTGGTGATGCGCAAGCTGCTGGTAAGTATGCAAATCTCTGAACCTGCTCAATGACCTGTTGAGGAGAAAGAATCTGTTATTGTACAGCTCTGGATTTGCTGCAGCAAAGCTGATTGTATTTTGCTTATTATTGCTCACAATTTTCTGTTTCAGCATGTGATGATGAAGAGGAGGAGGCAGCCTGTCTTTGGTCCAGACCTGCTTCTTGCTGGATTCTTTTCTGGAATTGATGCCGCGGTCCATGTATGATTCTGTGGCTCCATGTGTGGTGTGCAATTTTGCAGCGTGGGCCTCGCTATTTTGATCCACCAGAGGAGCAAGGAGAGTCCTGCTATAATTGTGGCCAAATTGGGCACCATGCAGCAGCTTGCACAGAGCAACCAAGGCAAAAGCCTTGCTATGTGTGTGGCAACTTTGGACATGAAGGCTATGATTGCCCACAGGCAAGAGCTCTTACTTAGCACTGCAAAGTAGTGTAGTGCAATTTATTATGTCCTCTCCTAGGGTTTCCCAGGCCAGGTCATGCACAGCTAGAGTTGCAGGAGAAGTTTCTGGTTTCTGTCAATCAATTTTACATTTTCACAGCTTTGTTTTTTAGAGATTTTGGTAGTAAGAAAACTGTTAAAACTCTCAAACATAGGTGGTGAATTGTTGATTGGGCAGAGAACAGAATGTTACATGTGTGGAAAGTTTGGTCACATGGCAAGAGCATGTCCTAACAAAAGGTTGAGGATTGGGAGAAGAAGTGGTGCCAACATCTGCCTACTATGTGGAGGCTTTGGCCATGAGGCTGCAGCTTGTTTTGGAGACTATGACCCAGAAGATTTCAAGGTATACGTCTGCTATTTGTGGATGAGAGAGTCAGATTGTCACATGCTTATCTATGCCCCACCATTGGGAGCTGATAATGTCAGTGGGTAGTCATGGCAGCTCATCACTGCTATTTTGTGATGAAGTAATGATATGATACTTTGTGAGTGCCTCTCATGAGGTTCTTAGTGCACTCATAGTCATATTACTTCCAAATTGGAAGATTTCTTTGTGATTTCATAGATATGAGACAGGGATTTGGAATATGAACTCATTAGCAGAAAAGTAGATGAGGCAGGACTTGGCAGAATTTGGGCTAGGATGCTCTTATTAAGGAGAAACACTTGCTTTTGCAAAACCCTAGCAATGTGACGGTATCTATGCAGTATGGAAGAGTCTCTGCTCAGTTTCTTATTGAACTTGCATGTGGATTCTCATGCTTTTCTAAGGAGTTGTTTATGGGGTGGGGTTTTTGGCTACAGAAAGTGCACTGCTACATCTGTAAACAGCCAGGCCATCTTTCTTGTGTGGAGATTGTGGATGCATCGCCAACCCCTGTCTCCTGCTATCAATGTGGTGAAGTGGGCCACACTGGTGAGGTATGTATTTGTTTTACTATAGCAGAAATTTCATGGCATACATGAGTCATACACCATGAAAGCTGAATTTGAGTGGGGTGCTGGAGTGTCCAGACATGTACCAGACAGGAGAGACAGGAGAGACAGGAGAAGGATAAGCACAGGCATGGATTTGAGTGCTACAAATGTGGGCTTGAAGGTCATATTGCTCGTGAGTGCAAAATAATCAACCAGGTAATTCTCTGCTCCAGTACAGTAACAGCTGATGGTTGTGAGCAGTTTGTACAGCCATCATATTAATAATTTGTTCTTGTGACAACAAGAGAATTGATTCATTAGATCACAATTAGAGGATTAATGAACAAGTATGAAGAATTAGTATTGGGTCTGGTTTGCAGCTTGTGCATTGCTCAGCGCTGGTCATTCTATGTGTGAAATCAGTTGTTTGCCTGCCTTCTGATGCACAAACATTTTTGGCTTTGGATTTGTAGAAGCGACACTCATGGCCAGCTCCTTGGCCTGAGGACAATGGCCAGCCTTGGAAATCACATCAAAACTCTGGTGAACAGGGGCCAACTAGGACTGGAAAGTATAACACTGGAGAACCTAGTCGACACCAGGAGCGAATGTTTTCATCAGAGACAAAGAAAGGAAAAAGAAGTAGAGTAGAGGATGAAGATGCACCTACAGAACGATCAAAGCGTTCCCGCAGGTTCCATACAAAGGAATTGGTGTCAGAGAGGTGGACACCAAAGCCTGCAGGTGCATTTAGCAATCGGTTGCGTGATTGAGGTGGCTTTAACTAGACATTCAGAGAGATGGGGGTCTGCCAACATGCTGACACATACATCTTGTTCTTGCTTTTACTGTGCACATGCCCTCTGCAATATGTCTTAGTTTGTACCATAATTTTTCAGCCAGGTCAGGTTGTGCAATGAAGAAACATGAATTTGAAGGGAATTGCTAGTCCTGCAAGTTACTCTCTTTGGTCATGATGCAGAGAATGCAAGGCTAGAAAAGTTTTGGTGCTGCAGCTTAGTTTAATCCCAAGTAGATGAATTCAATTACCCTCAGTTGACTGACAGTGACCAAAGGAACGAGTTTCAGCACTTCAAACCTTTGAATGCTACACAGTTTTAGAATGAAGAGATTGCTGGGGGATTGTATGATTTCTTGTAGCAAGGTCAGGAAAAGTATGTGAAGAAGATGACTCTTCAAATCAGAAAGTGAATCCTTAGAGATGCAGATTCTGCAAACCAACAGGGCAATCTCTCAAACTGTGCTCAGACTCTGACAAGACGGAATGCAACCCATGTTGAAAGGATCAAATCAAGATTGTCATCAGATAAAGAGTGGCTACAGGGACATATGAATGAAGGCTGGATTCAAAAGCATCATGGCACATCCCTCCCTTGTCCTTGAAGTCATTAACAGATTGTTAAAATGGATGACCTCAGGATTGCCATGACATGGATGCTTGCATCTGACCCAGAACTAGGTTAGCAGAATAGCCCCTTGAGTTCTCCCCCTGTAGTTGTGATGAGGATGGTCAAGTGAATGCAATAAAGGCTTCTCAAGAGGTTTCTTGCAGTTCTATAAATCTACCATCAGAATTCTGGTCCAAGGGCATTGGTTTTCCATGGTCTCCAGAGCCGTGCCAACTCTATCTTGCCCAAAGGGAGAAGCCTCAGGTGTGCACTGTGACTCACTAGGTACATAATACCCTGGCTTGGATCAGTGCTTCCATCACTTTACTCTAAGTATTGACAGACATCTTGCTTGTGTCTCTCTTCAAGATCACAGAGGTAACAACTTCGAGAACCAGTAGTGTTACATCCAGAAGCTCAGTTGCAGTCTTACATCGTCCTTGCCTCTATGGAGGTACTCACATCCCTGCCAATCATGAAGCCATTTTGCTCATATTGTCCTCTGAGTGACACAAGGTCATAGCTGTTTTTGTTAAGCAGCTAAAAGGTTACAAGAAGAGGAGGGACCAAATGTGCTGCAAAAGTAAAATTGGCAATCAAGGGACTAGAGGGTTCTTCTGTTTTTGAGTTTGGGGATGACACGTTATGCTTTGCTCATACTAATGAGGGAACAAGCCTTGTGAGAATGAAGGTGTAGACTACTGATAGGAAAGCACCAACTGGAATGGTGACCATCCATGAGGCCACAATTTCTCGAACCACTTCACCCCGGAGACTGTTCAGTCCCCTAGCAAAGCCAACACCCATCACAGCCCCGACCAATGTATGTGTGGCAGAGATGGGCAAACCAAGTCGTGAAGCCAGTACAACGACAGTAGCAGCAGCAAACTCAGCTGCAAAGCCACGTGTTGGTGTCAACTCTGTAATCTTCTGGCCTATGGTGGCTATAACACGATAGCCCCAGACCAGCAAGCCTGCCACAATACCGAACCCACCCCAAGCCAGCACATCAATTGGCATGCTTGGCTGAGCACTGGTGTTGAGGCCAGTGCCATGCAAAATGGCTAAGGCTGCAGAGATGGGTCCAATAGCATTTGCCACATCGTTTGCACCATGAGCAAATGACATGAAACATGCAGACAGGACTTGTAAGTAGCCAAACACACTATAAACAATGTGCAGCTGGGTGCCTTTTGGTCCTTCCACCTTGCCCATTAAACTCGGTAACTGCTTGGCTGCTTTATCATCCCCTTGATCCTCAGCAGGCAGCTCACAGTACAAGCCTAACAAGCCACCCAGTTGACGACGGATGACAATAGTGATGAGAATTGCAGCTAGGAATCCTAACCCAAGTGCTTGTGCTGCTGCCATCCCCAGACTTGCTTTTGCAGGAAACACTGTGAATGACAATGCTGCTGCACCCAAGAACACTGCTATTGGTGCTGCTGTGGCTGCTGCTTGCCCTGGATTAGGTGCACTGTACACAAACTGCACACCACCATATCCCTTCTCAGGTCAGCCTTCCCATCTTCCTTGTTTACCAGAAATATTAACTTCCAAAGTGGTGCTAGGCCTAGAAGGGATTCAATCCAAGTTAATGATGTCATTGCAAATTCACTCCAGATCTCTCCTGAGAAACTGACAATCAACAGACAGCAATTGCAAAGGAAACTCCACAAAGACAAGACATTCAAGATAAAATGTGTGTCAGTTCCAGCAAATCCAGAAAAATTGCAACAAGAACGAACATGGTCACAAGTCATAACCTTGTGAGTGTCACTCACAAAGGTATCAACCAGACCACAACCTTCATCATGAACAGCAGTGACTAAGCTGCCAATTACTTCCAATTGTAATATGTTGAGATACAATTGGAAAAGAGTTTTCATACCAACTTCATAAGCTCCTCCGGAAAGCAGCTGTAAATATTTTTGTAATATTCTGCTCAAAACTTCTTAGGGGGAAAACTCTATACAAAAAACTTATACAAAAATCTGTGTTCTGAATTTCTGTTGCATTTCTGGAAGCAATGGAAAGACTTGCTTATGACATCAGCTAGCACTCAAAGAGGCTAAGCTATGGAAAATAAAATAAAATAGTATCATCATTCAAGCAGCAAGAAGCTTGGGAGGGTAAGAAGCTTCATGAGGCCTACATAGAAGGTTTTCCATTTAATTTGCTGATGAAAGAAAAATGTTCTTGTTGACAGGCACATACCGTTCGGATACACCTATACACCACAAATGAAACCACTGCTCCAAGAACCGGGGACACAACCCATGATGCGACAACGCGTGCCAAAGAATTCCAATACACTGCACCAATTCCACCATAGACAAGGCCAAAGCCAACCAATGCTCCAATGATGCAATGTGTGGTTGACACAGGCCATCCAAAATATGATGCTACCTGCATGCAATTCCACCCCCTCTGTCTGTGGTGACAACCTAGGCATTTGCTGAGTGGCTTTGAGAGCATAAGGAAAGAAAGAATAAGAATGTGGTATGTGTGAGAATCATGTTATAACATGACACAATTTTTGGCTACAAGTTATGCATACCTGAAGCCAAGTTCCTGCAGCTCCAAGAGAAGAAAGCATCCCACAAAACAGCAAGGAATCCTTGCCACTGAAAACACCGGCAGTGAGAATTCCGGATTGCATAGTATGGCTTACATGGGAGCCAACCATGAATGCTCCAGAAAACTCCAACACTGCAGCTGTTAAGACAGCTTGTCGCAGTGACAGAGCTCCAGATCCGACTGAGGTACCCATTGCATTCGCAACATCATTTGCTCCAATGTTCCAAGCCATGTAGAACCCAAACAGCAAGGTTATGTAAGACAAGGACCTGATCTTGAAGGGCATCCCTGGTGCTGAAGATGGCATGTAGATGGGCAGCACAAGAGCTGCTAACCCTATTGCTGCTGTGATCCCAACTGCAAGACCCGGAGTGATATGAAATGCTTGTGCCATACCATCCATTCCTCTGCTTTCTGTTACTTTCTTCACTGTTTTCCCCCTCTGGATACTTTCCATCTCTTCATGAAACCCTTCTGCATCTGCTAAAGATGCACTGCACACCATTGTATGTGAATCTTGCTCATTGCTGCTACAGCTTGGCAACCTCAAGTTTAGCCTGAACCTACTACTGCTGGTGCTGCTGTTGCATAACTGCTGATGCTGCTGCATGCGCCTTGATGATGATGATGATGAGGATGATGATATCGACAGATTCACTTCATTGCGAGCTACAGCAAGAACATGCCAACAAGCAGGTCTCCTGCGAAATCCACCCCACACCGGCCTTGAAAGAAAACTCCTGCCTGTTGCCTCTGCTTCAAAATAGCTGCAGCTCCGCCCTAACTTCAACATATTTCCCTATCTTCTTCTTGCTCTCTGTCTCTCTCTCTCCGAATTATTCCAAGTTCCGCAACAAGAAGAGCCAAGAACCCTAGTCCGACCTTTGGTGTTCCTCTTCTTCCACCACTCCAACCAGGAGTCAGTTGCTTGCTGCTGCTGCTGCTGCTGAAGAGCTCATCATCAGCACTCCCTAGAGCTGCCCATCACTTCTAACTTCAAAGCTATCAAGACTACTAAGCTTCAAATTCTTCAATGAAAAAACCAAAAAGTCTACAACCCATACATCAAAAAACTTCTCCGCCCATTCTCCTCCTCCTTCTCCCCTTCTCCTCTTCCTTCTCCTCCTACTCCTCTTCCTCCTTCTCCTCCTCCTCCTACACTAACTAAATTACTCTCCACAACCCACTTTCTTCCCCTTCAACTTTTGTTCCAACAACAGCAACAACCCAAATCTTCAAAATCTGTACCAAGATGACTACAACATCACAACAACCCAACAAAAAAAAAGTAACAATCTACCACCCAAGGAGATTTTTGTCAAAGGAAAATTTCCTCACCACTCCCCCCTCTTCCTTCTCACCATTCCTCCTCCTCCAAATACTACTACTGATTTCTACTGATTTCACCATCCACCCATGTCCCCTCCCTTCCTCCCCCTTCTCCTTGTGAGAAAGGGTTGGAGGGAGAAAGATGGGTGATAGAATCTTGGCGGATGAGGTCACACAGTTAGTAGTATCTCTTTTGGGATGACAACACCCCAGTCACTGCACTGTAGTAAAAAAAACAAACCCATCCTTGTGCACAGAAAGAGAAGGAAAATCAAAATCAAAAGCGATTCACTCATCCTATATTAAGTACTATTCTCTTTTTGTTGTTCTTGCTCTCCTCTCTCCTCTTCCTCCTCTCTTCTTCTTTCTTTTGCCTGTAAAGAGAGACAGACACACAGAGAGACAGAGAAAAAAGAAGAGAGTATGAAAACAATGCAGAGTTCATTTGGTCCCACATTTTGACAAATGTTCAATTTGGTGTTACTATGTGAAATCATGAGTTCATTTTTGAAGAACTTCATAGAATCAGCCTTTTTTTTTGGGTGCCAAAATTTCGCCAAAATGAAAAAAATAAAAATAAGAAGGAATATTATTTTGTCAAAATAGTACTCTCTATTTTTTTAGGGGAAGAAATCATCAAATTTTGGGGAAAAAAAAATTTGAAGATTTTTCATCACATTTGGACAACTCTGATTTTAGTTCATTAGCAATTTTAAAAACTAGTTCTTTTAGTATTTAGACAGGTTCTCAATACTTATAGCCATTTAATGCAAAATACCTCCTCAGATGCTAGCCAATAACACAATGTCAAGAAATTGAAAAAAAAAAAATCATGGCATAGAGAACATTTCCTATTTTAACTGTTGCTGGTTTGAACATGCAAAGAATCCCTTTTTGTTATTCCTTCCTTTATGCTTCTTGTTATTCTTTTTCTTTTCTTTTCTCCTCTTTCTTAGTGCATTGTGCAAAGGCATGGTAGTAATTATTTTCTTTTAATTTTAATCACATATACTGTATGTAGTACCTTGGCAGCTTCAACATGCTTATTATATTATTTTCAAAAGTGTTGAAATCCCCCCCCTTGAGAAATAAAATAAAATAAAAAATAAATAAATTCCAAAGAACACAAAATTTGGGAAGCAAATTAAAGAATCTCTTGTAGAATATTGCATTACTCAACAATGGAATCCTTCAACATGAATCAATTCTTCCACAAACATGTGTTGAAGCTGCCCTTTGTACTGTATAGGGTTTAGGGTTCTAATGTGAGCTCTTTTCTTAAGGTCTCACACCATTGGTATGGTATCCATCCCAACTCGTCTATAATGATAATAATAATAGTACAAGAAAGAGTGGTGTTTGTTTGTTTGTTTGAGTGGGTCTTGGAGATAACACAACATTATTCGTCAACTTCATAGAGGGGAAGTTGTGCAGTATCACATATTCTATTGCGGGATCTTCTCTTTTATGAGGTCAGGGGGGGAAATTCATGGAAGGAATCAATCAGCCTGGAAACCTTATATTATTATTATTATAAGAAATGTGGTGTTGGTTTTAACTGTGTAGTGATCTCGAAGTTAACAATATTGAGGACATGGGAAGGGCTAGGACAGGACAGAATCAGCTGTCACTGCTAATTCCGCCACTTACGACAACATGAAGATATGCATAATAAAGCAGTTAACAGTACTTTAATTGCTAATGTGACAATCTATGTAGTAGTATCATTGATCCTTTTGAGGTTTGGCATCATGGGCACCGTGGTGACATAGTACTAGAGAGCAGGCTAGGGTTTGGCTGATTCCGGCTCACCAGAATGATGCCACAAATGAGCTGGAAGCTGGAATCGGCTAAACCCCCTGCCTTGCTTCTCTGGCATTAACGGCTATTACGTTAGGTGTTATATGATATCAAATATTTGTTACAAAAACTGGCAAAGCCTGTGAAATAGTTCGACATAATCGACACGTGTGGCTGCTGAATGGCAGATTCAACATGAGAATGAGTCGATTAAAAGGAAGAATATGACCTAACCTAACCATTGTTAACAGAACATATTATTCCATTATTTTTGTTTTTTTCTGCAGTTAGATACCCGTACATGTTGCCCCATTTCGGACACAACACATCAAAATTCATTATATTACATTAAAAGAAATTATTTTTGGTGGATCCAAATTTCAATATATGTGTGTGTGTGTGTGTGTGCACTTTTAACCGTTTGAGAACACATTCTACCAATTTTGATAGGTTCAAAAGTTCAGTTATTTGACTTATATGGGAGTTCTATTGGTAGTTGAATTGTTGAAAGCGGTCATACAATGGGAGATCATGAGTCAATTTTTGATTGGTAGGAAGGATGTGGATTCTTTTTTGCCCCCCAACCCACCATATGGGGGATTATCAGACAAAAAAAACTATTCACCTATTGTAAAAGGAAGGATAGTATATTTATATTTGTAGTTTATTTTATTATATATATATATATATATATATATATATAGAGAGAGAGAGAGAGAGAGAGAGAGATATATGTAGTTTGAAGCCTCTTCCAATGTGCTTACTATGCTCCATTCTAATGAGTCTATTGGCACACATGGAAGTTATTTTTTCAAAAAGAATACTTCTATATTCTTGGCTACCTAGCAGAACCTATGATTAGGAGTTTTGTTTTTTTCCTACAAGTCTTTGGAATTGGGGTCATTTTGTTTCATGAAAAATCCTTTGTTGTATACATTGAAATCAAAGTTGTCAAGTTGAAAGTTGGGCACAAGTTAGCCAAAAAGAAATCACTTCTTCTATGTCCAAAGTAAATGCATATCCTTCCTTCATCTGTGCTTCCGTCATGTGAGGTGCATGTCAACATAAAAAATCATTTCAGAAATGTGTTAATATTATCATCTCAAAGGGTAGGATTGGCGACAATATAAAAGTCATTTTAGAAGTGTGTCCATGTCATCACCTCTAAGGATGGGGTTCATGTCAACATAGAAATCATTTTAGAAGTGTGTCAATGATATTGTCTTCTATAAAGATGGCGTTTGCATGTTGAAGGATGTCATCATTGCAAACCTAAGTTTGAATACAATTGAATAAAGTTCATGTTTCATTTTACGTACAAAGCTTTAGACAAAACACATGTCAAAGAAAGGAGTTCTCATGATTAATATATGGAGGAACCCTATCTACTTTTCGTGTTGGAGAATTTTGGTTACTTGGACTTTCGAATTCACCACTTTTTTGCACATTGTGTTAATGAATAGTGATGCTACACTACCTATGACCATGTTGGACACAAAGTAAGTCACACAAAAACTCTAGCAAAAAAGAAGAGAAAAATTTATTGATATTTGGTCAAGCTTGTTGAAAGTTGAAAACCAGCAGAGTTACTATTACAAATGCACAACACACAAGATGTATTTTGCATACTTATTCCTCAACTGTTGAAATTCTGAAAAACTGAATTTGAAACTGCAGAACCACCTTGTCTTCTAAAATAAATAAATATTCCACAAAGAAGTTCCAAACATCGGTTGTAGGTACTGTACTAAAGGTCTCAAGAAGTGTAGGGTAAGGCCCGAGGAGTGGGATGCCAAGGTCCGTATAGAGGACTAATCTATACTTTCCATCTTGGAAATATTTTTCCACTTTTTTGCCTGTTGTGTTGATGAATTGTGCGGCCTGACGAAAACTGTGAAAGAACAACCATGCACACCACCTTGTCAAGGGCTTTCCTATGATACCAAAAGCAGAGAAGCAGGCCCCACATTTTGGGAGGGTTACAAAGAGGTTACATCCTAACAAACACCTGTCTTAATGTATTGATGATGAACTTAGAATTTACATCAAATTTATTGAGTTGATCATTAAAGTCAAGAGGTGGTTTGGATTGTTTGCTTATAAATTTAAGTAGACAAATGCCATCATTTCACTTACATTATTAGACTCAACCTTTCAAACTCTATAACAAATATTGATATTTCTCTTTCAGTCAATATTACAACTTGCTCTCTCTTTCTTTGGATGGACCGTTTAGTTATATCCACAATTTCCCAATGTCCAGGTTTTTCAATAACTGTTGGCACTATATTGCTGATTAAAGTGTGTACCCATCCAGAAGTTCCATCCTGAAAATCATAGAATTGAAAGCTACCTCCACAATATACTCCAAGTATTATACTTTGGTTGAGCAGAGTCAGCTCCTATCCCCACATCACACACCACTTCCGATGAGCTTGTGGCAAGAGATAAGACCATTCCCAACACATCACATGCCTGTTGCTTCCAATGGTTCACTGCAAGAGATAATAGCACCAAATGTTGACACAAATGTTCTTGGTTTACCACATCAGAAATACCTTTAAACTTGATCCACCAACTATGTACACCACCTGATCATGAATTTTGGTATAGTAAAGAAAAAGTGCACCATGCTTGAGCTATAGACTCTCGCATTGGGGGCAGTTATATACCCATCATGTCCCAATCACCACAGACATTGATAGGGCTATGCCTTGGCTCCTCTGTGCAGGGTGCTGCATGATGCCTGATTTCGCGAGAACTAAAAAAGAACTTCCCATGCCCATCTGGTGTGTCAAAGAATCAAGGCCTGCACAATGACACCAACATGGCCACAAAATCAAAAATTTCAAAACTTTGCTACAAAGGATCTAGCAATGTCCAACAAGGTATAAGCAATATAGTTTTTTTTGCTATGTAGAATTAGGATGTGATTGTAAAGACTAGGATCCCCACCAGTCATTTCTGCACAATAGGATTTAGACTTCTGCCATCCATCACCACAGTTGGAGGTTTCACCACTGCCACCACTGCTGTTCTGTACATTCTTGCTCCTCTTGAGAATATAATTCCTTCAGCAATAGACTGGCAAGACCAAATCACTTACAGATGAATAGTAGTTTGTAACAATTGGATTGTTTCATACTTCTCACAAATAGATCAACATTCGAGGGAAGCAAAGCAAGCTACAAAATGGCATCATCAAAGACCATGAAATTCTCGCATACCGGTGGCAAATATTAGTGGAACAAAAACTGTCCTAAGGAACACATGTATGAGAAACAGCACCAGCTATGCAAAAGTTTTGTAAAAAGGTCAAATGGTATCTGCACCATGTACGCCCCAGAATAGGAAGTTAGCTTTCCAATCTTTCAATGATGGGAGCAAGAGATTTTGGTCCCTGCCATCGCTTCCAAATCTTATGTACTTTCTTCTCCAGATCTTGAGAAATTGAGGAGTCAACATAACGTTCCATGGCCTGCAACAGCTTCATAAAATTTTCACCCTGGTCTTTTGGGATTTGACAGACAAAATTATCCAGAGTGTGCGGAAGAATGTGGGCAGGTAGGTCAACTTTCAAAGAGAGCAGTCTTTTGCTCAGAAGAATTCCACCATCATCGAGCATCAAGCTTTCTCTCACACGTTTGAGCACAACCTCACTCCGTCTTTCTAACAGGTTTTCTACTGATCCAAATTCCTGAACCAGTTTCAGAGCTGTTTTTTCTCCAATTCCAGCAACACCAGGAATATTGTCAACTTTGTCACCCGTGAGGGCAATAACATCCACAAACTGTGTCGGTTGAATACTTCCAAACCGTTGTGCAAATTCCTCAAGCCCAAAAGAGACAATCCCAGACCCTTTGGAAGGAAATCGGAGAATGCGTAACTGGGTTGACAAGATCTGGAAAAAGTCTCTATCTGGTGATGCGATCCTGACCTTCATTCTTGGATCTTTGACTGCTCTCAGGGAAAGTGCTCCAATCACATCATCTGCTTCTACTCCTGGAACTTCAAGTACACTAATACCCATAGCTAATAGTGCTGACTTAAAGCACTCAAGAGACTGACGTATGGTGTCAGGAATTGGGGGCCGTCCCTGTTTGTAGCCCCTGAAGATTTCATGTCTAAAGGTTAGACCTTCATAATCAAATACTGCTGCAACATGTGTCGGTCTCACTTCTAGCAAGTGGAGGATCATGGAGAGTGCCCTGAATACAGTTATAACCCAATCACCTTCAGATCCCATGTCTCTGAGACCTCCATGTGCCACTCTAGCCATGATCTTAAAATATGCCCGGGAGAGAATAGCGTTCCCATCTAAGAAAAGCATTCTCTGTTCTTCCCCTTCTCCTTCCCCAGACCTGTTTCTGGAGATCACATTTCTTATACCTGATCCTAGTTCTAAGAGCTTATCATCCATTAACAACTGCTGCTGCTCTTTTGCGATTGCATATTTTCGGTCATCATCTCCCAGAGAAGAAGCTTGAAATTGAGCAACTGACAGTGAAACTAGCCACCATCTCTTGGTGAGATGAAACAACCCCAAGGGCTTTTGTAACATCCTGGGCATCATGGATATTGCACGTTTACCAAGCACAAATGGGGCATTCCAGTGCTTTGGAATTGAGCAAGCCCAGTGCCACAATGTTGGAATCTGTAAACTCATCATAAATTCTTTCTCTGTTGTCACCTACCAGAAGTCTGTCTCTTCACATACTGAGAGGTCCTCTGTCCAATTGCCACACCCATCATCCACAGATCACAAAGGAAACTCCACAACTTCAATTATGGGAAATGCTTCAATTCTGACAGCTCTTCTATCCCATTGCCACAGCATAAACAGATGGGGGGAAAAAAAACCCCACCATGCTTCAATTACTAGAAAATGCACACAAAGCTTCAAACTCCAAACCTGATCATCGAGAGTAGAGTTTCTGAAACTGGACACTAGACGCCACAAATTGAAGCCATTGATCAAAGAAAACGCTAAAGAACCTCCTCCTAGCACTAAAACCCTAACCCTAAAACACCAGCATGTGAAAACAGAACCCATCAACAGCATCCGGAATTCCAAAAGACAACCGCATCACAAATATTACGTTTGTTTCTTGTCTCAAAATTTCAAGAAGATCTAGTTATCAAAATTTCAGGAAAGGAATACCCACACTGCAAATTTCCAGAAGAATCACAAACAGGGAAGAGAAACAAACACCTTAAGAAACCCACAAGCTGCTGCTCGGCTCAAAATTGAGATCACAAAATTCTAGCAACGTGCGTGGAGAGTGCAAAGACTTACAGCATCCTGAAATCCGAGTGTGATCCGACCGCCTTATGGAGACATGAGAAGCAGAGCATCAATTTCAATCCGAGTACACAATCCACAAGTGTAAAGAATCGGGAGACGCAAGTCGTAAGGCTGGAGAAACCCTAAACTTTCAGCCCTGGAGAAACCCTAGACCCCTAAACCTAAAACCCTAAACCAACCCTCTCCGCACCCAATCCACCAAGGTTGAATTTTTTTTTTAGAAATTTTAGGTGGCGAATTTTCGTGAAATTTTAACGTCAAAAAAATTATAAAGGAAAATTTTGTAACAAATCTCCCGATTTCAAAGAAAAAAATGCATAAATTTTTCAAGAAAACATTTTTGGGAGAAAATTTCACCACATTTCAACACATCTTTTAATAGTGAAGGTGATATTTTTCAGCCAGTTTTTTAAACAGTTTGGACAAATTTCTTAAGAATGTGTTGTCAATGAAATCTCTTTTGAGATGGTCACTAATGATGCTACATCTAAAAACTGAAATGAAAAAAAAAAAAAGCTATTGACCTTAGGGTGTTAAAAGAGCCTTGACATAATAAATAATCATCATATTACATATATTAAAGGACGTCGGGATGAAATGAAGCTTCCCCTGAATCCGTCCCGTCCTCCCTCCCGTCATTCCTCTGTCCATCCGTCCGGTCATCCATGCAAATCGACACCCTGGAAGCTCCGAGGTTGCCGGCTGCACACCATCCTTCTATTGAATCTGACACTGCAGCTTTCTGCCCACCAAGAATGGGAAGGAAATAAACAAGGAATGGCCCTCCATCCATGTCCCTATTTAGATACATCATCATCCTCCATGTGCTGCTTGCTTGCTTGTTGGACGGTGCATAAATAATCACCATGTATGATGAATAATATTTACACATAACCACATGTAATGTGTTTTTTTGTTTTTTTTCAGTCAATTTTGTAATGCACCAATCCTGCTTTCTGGAAAGTTTGGATGAGTTTGAAGTTTGTCGGTTCTAATGGTGAGCAAGTCCAATTTGCAGAAGACTTTGAAGAGCTTGCCGATCTTGAAGAGTTTCTGGAGTATCAGGATCAGTTGCACTTAGAGGAAGCTGCTCGAAAGTTATTGGATGTGGATATTGAGGTCAAGAATTATTGGATGTGGATATTAAGGACAATATCTTGGACTTTCCTGAGCTCTTTCTTTTTTTTGTTCTTTTCTCTGTCCAATCATAGTCACCTCCCAAGGAAGAGCCACACATATCGGATTCAACAGCCGCGTACTGTGATATAAAGACGATGGGTGCCATTTTGGCAATTAAACATCAGAATGTGTAGTTAACACTATAAGTTCTCTGTACATTTCCAGGATGTTGTGTTGTTTTTTTTCCCTCCAAACATGGAAGACAAAAAAGTCTAGCTGGCAGCTCTATTATGAAAGCAAGGTGTATGTAGTACAGATTGTACTGATGTTGGAGTCGGCAAAGCCACTTGGCTAGATGTAATATTCCAATACCTACAATACCAGATTCGAGGCGGCTTCAATTCCAAGCTATGCATCAGAGTGTGTTGTTCGCTTCAAAATTTGGCAGTGAATTGCTGCTAATGATGAGAGAACATGAAAATAGATATCAAAAGTTTGCTTGCCCATAAATAGTGTGGGTTTCTTCAACTGCTGTGCAAATGTTCTTCATGTGTGTTATTTGATGATCCTTCTTTCAGTGTCTGGAAATAATTTTTGGCAGGGCTTTTCCCTTCTTCATTTGGTAGCTTTGTCATTACTCCAATCCTTTGCACATGGTACCTTGCTTTTTCATTTGACTCATGAACGGCAACAACAGAAAAGAAGAAAACGGAAAAGAAGAAAATGATGGTGGAAAAGAAGAAGAACAAAGAAAACACTAACAAGAAAAAGAAGAAGAAGGAAAAAAAAAAAACCTTTGGACAAAAGATGTGACTAACATAAGGTGTCAGGTGTGGTGCTATTGGGAACAAGAGTTTGGGGAACCTATGGGAACATATTTAGCGCACCATTGGTTGGTTTCAGAAATTGTTGTTGTGGACAAAAAGAATACTAGTGTGGGGTGGATATTTGATTTTTTTTAAATACCCATATGCTCTAACTATTTGGAAGAAAAAAAACAGAATGAAAAAACCATTGGTTCTGGGTATTTGAAAATTTTCAAAATCAAAATAATCACTAGGTTAGGGTATTGGATAAAAAAAATCAAAATCACAAAAGCACCAATTCTAGGTATTTCAAAAACTTCAAAGAACTGTTGGGTTTCATGAAAGAACCAGCAAAGACCCAACAGTTTTAGGTGCATGTTTGATTTATTTTAAGGAATCGAGATATAACTGGTGGTTTGCAAGGTGAGTATTTGAAAACTAACCTTTATGCGTAATTTATTATTTAAAAAAAAACCCAAATAAATTGATAACCAAAGGTATTACTTTGACAATGAAATTGTTAATTCATGAGTCTAAATTTTTCAAAAAGATTGATACCTTATGTGATCCAAATTTTTAAATAGTATTACTATTTACTCATTTCCCCCTCAAAATCACTTCTTTTTCAATTTTTCAATTTTTAATTTCACTTTTTTGCAAAAATTTTCTAAGAAATAAAAGGGCCGGCTCAAACTTACACTAAAAAACTGACAGTGTTTTTGCGTTATTGATGTGGGCTAGGATGAGGTTGTCCATGGAAATATATTTGGATAAATTTGACCCACTTTCTACGGTCACACCACGAGGAATGTTTTGTGTAAACAAGGGGGAGACTGATCCTAATAGGGTGAGTTTGAAGCAAAATAAAACAAACAGTCTACCTAATAGGCAGGGCAACAAATACACCAAAAAAGGTATACATACACACACGGCACCAGTAGACAAAAGTGCAAGAGAGACCCCCCTCCAAGGTTTTGATATCAATATCAGCAACAAACTTAACATATATTTTCCACAATGCCCGAAGACATACAAGAACATATGCGTGCACTCATTGCGCAACATGGTAGTGCTTTGGCTGCCTTTCGATAGCACCTAGAAGCTCAGCAGAATGACAAGCAAATTGACTCTTTAGAAAATCCTGTTCCACATATTGATGTTTTAGCAAAATTCAATCAAGACATGTTAGAATCTGCACATGAACATCGCAATTGCCTACAAAGAAAACGGCGTGCTAGGTAACGTACAAAGTCGGCCGGGCCATCTGAAACGTCGCAAGAGCGAAATAATCGTTTATGTCGAGAATGGCGAACTGTACAACAAACGTCAACACGTGCATAGCCTTTTCTGGCAATGACGCATTGCAATTGTTTAGAGACGAAGATGCGTCAACCCCAAGATGATGGGATTGTGGAGAAATGGATCAACGCGAAAATGTGGATCAAAGAGCAATTGGCAAAGTCAAACTACAACAACCCACAATTTTTTCTATGTTGCGAAAATGGCAAAGTTTTGTTGCCGAATCTTCTTGCAACACCACAAGAGCTGGAAGTTCTTTTAACCAACAAAGATATCAGTGCTGTCAAATTTCGAGATCAGATTCGCATGTACAATTCGGTGTTGGCATTCACTTCGCTTGGTGCCAAAGTTGATGAGTCAATAATAAGAGGCACTGAACCGTACTCCTTTCGCATTCAATGTGAGCTTTATCACAAAATCGGATCCTTATGTCCTGCCGAAGGACAACGTCCACAGTTTGCACAGTTGTACATTCATGATACGAATGTGAACATCAAAACCGCCATGCCGTTATGCCATCACTTGATCCAACGACATTGGATCGATTGTTGACCATGATGTACAATATCAATCCTTATGTCAAAGTGTTCAAAATGGCAAGGGATATGATGGACATAGAAGGTGCTCCCATGGATCTGAAATTACGTCTCATTGCCTCTCGAACAAAGGATGCCTGTCGATATAATGTGCCAACTGCTGATGAAGTTGCTGCATTGATGGTAGGAGATGGTTTTGAGGCTATAGACAGATGTGACGTTGCCTTTGTTCAACAAGCTGGCCCGTTTCAGCACATTTCCAAACTACATGTGGAATACATGGCTCTACATTATCCATTGCTATTTCCTTACGGTGAGGATGGATGGCATCCGAATATTCCGCTCAATGCTGTTGTTGCTTATGCAAATTTAGATGAACATCATGCGGAAGAATATGAGCTTCAAAGAAAACATTACAATGTGACAATGGTCGAATTTCACGGTTATTGACTTCAACATCGAAACACTGATGGCACTGCATTGCTTCGGGGTGACCGATTGAAGCATCAATACATTGTGGATGCTTATGCAGCTATCGAACAAAGTCGCTTCAAGTATCTGCGCTTGAATAAAAAAAAACTTCGCGCGGATCTTTATCAAAGCCTTCAAGATGCCATTGTTGTAGGTGACAATAACATTGCTACCATCGGACAGAGGATCATTTTGCCATCTTCTTTCACAGTAAATCCACGTCATATGGTTCAGAATTATTAAGATGCCATGGCAATCTACAGATGGGCTCATTGCCCAAATGCGTTTGTTATATTCACTTACAATCCCCAATGGCTTGAAATCAAGAAAGCGTTGTTGCTCGGACAACAACCTCAGGATCGACCGGATTTGGTAACTCGAGTGTTCAAAATCAAGCTGAAGGAGTTGATCAATGACATTCACAAGAAGCATATTTTGGGACGCACGATTGTGGGAATCTATGTCATTGAATTTCAAAAGTGTGCATTACCGCATGCACACATTCTCATTTTTTTTGTCGAAGACTACAAGCCACACACGGTCAAAGATGTAGACCACGTGATCAGTGCTGAACTTTCGAATCCAGAAACAAATAGGTTGGCCCACGAGACGGTTGCCAGATGCATGATGCATGGTCCATGTGGAGCTGCATTTCCAAATGCCCCCTGCATGGAAGAAGGCAAATGCAAAAAAAAATATCCACGCAAGTTCCAATCCGAGACAGTGATGTATGTAAACAGATATCCTATTTATCCATGCAAAGATACGGGGCACACATTTTTGGTTCATGGCATTGAATTGGACAATCATTGGGTGGTACCGCACAATGTGCATTTATTAACCAAGTACGATGCACACATCAACGTTGAGGTCTCCAAAACATTCATGCAGTCAAGTATCTATTCAAGTACGTATATAAAGGACATGATTGTGTAACTATTGAAATCTCGCACTAGAGCAACAATGCCATTGAAGGGAATGTGGTCGAAGCTGATGAAATCAAAAAATATCTCGATTGTCGCTATGTATCTGCATCTGAAGCAACATGGCGCATCTTCAAGTTTGATATGCATGAGCGGTTTCCTATCGTTGAGCGTTTGCAATACCATTTGCCTAATCAACAAATGGTGTTGTTTGACGATGATGATGATGTGTAGGAAGTGGCAACACGATCAGTCATTTCCAGAATGATGCTCACAGAATGGTTCAAAACAAACCAAGAATCGGAAGTTGCACAAAGCTTTACGTTTCATCAATTCCTTCAGCAATGGGTGTGGAATCGGAAGTTGAAGCGATGGACAATGTGCAAGAGAGGCTTTGCCATTGGTCGCATGTATTATGCACACTTAACATTGGGTGAACGTTATTATTTGCGAATGTTACTAAACTGCGTCAAAGGTGCCACATCCTATGAGCATTTGCAGATAATGGATGGCACAGAGCACGACACATTCAAACATGCATGCATTGCAATCGGCTTGCTTGCAGACGACAATGAATGGCATTAAGCCTTGGAAGAAGCCGGTCTTTGGGCCTCAGGACGACAACTGCGTGACATGTTTGCTTCGATGTTGATGTTTTGTGAGGTCACAAATCCCAAACAGCTATGGGATGCACATTGCGAGTCTTTGAGCGATGACATTGAAGCAATGATAGGTTGCAAGCGTGATGATCCAATTGTTACCCTTTCTGAAGATGCGCTAAAGGATGGTGCATTATATGAGATCGATTAGGTTCTCATGCGTAATGGACACCGCTTGGAAGATTTTCCAATGCTTCCCAAATTTAATTACATCCCTTCTGTTCATGGAGGAAATTGATTGGTCCAAGAAGAGCTGGCTTATGATCAACATTCATTGACCACATATGCAGACAATGTAGAAGCTAGGCTCAATGATGATCAGCGCAGCGCATAGGAAACTATTTTGAATGCCGTGACAAACAAAGAGGGCAAATTGTTCTTTGTGTATGGCAGTGGTGGAACCGGCAAAACATTTGTTTGGATAACACTTCTATCCCGTCTACGAGGGCAAGGCAAAATCGTGCTTGGAGTTGCCTCATCAAGAATTGCATCTTTGTTGCTTCTGGGCGGCAAAACCGCCCATTCAAGATTCAGGATTCTGATTGATCTACACGATGAATCAACTTACAACATCACACAACAGATGAAAGTGGCCAAGTTGGTGCGTAAAGTTGATCTGATCATTTGGGATGAGGCACCGATGATGCATCGCCGATCTTTCGAAGCTGTTGATCGAACCCTGCGTGATTTGATGCAATTGGATGATGCACAGGCAACCAAAAAAATCTTTGGTGGGAAAATCGTGGTCCTTGGTGGGGATTTTCGACAGATCTTGCGTGTTATTCCCAAGGGAGGACGAGAAGACATTGTTAGTGTTTTGTTGTGTCGATCACATCTTTGGCAGCATGTTACAATTCTTCGTCTTCATATCAACATGCGAGTCATGGCAGCCAATTCTGAAGAATAGCGAGAGTTTGCCAAATGGGTGTTGAATGTTGGAGACGGTAGTCTTCTTGCCATTACAGAAGAACAAGGTGTTGATCCATATTGGATCAAAATTCCATCCCATATGAGAGTGCCAGCAAAAGATTGCAGCTTAAAAGGATTAATCCGAACCATTTATTTGGATCACCAATGCCATTCTGGAGATGCCATGTATCTTATGCAACACAACATTCTAGCCCCCAAAAATATTGACGTTAATGAAGTCAACAATGCAATTCTAGAATCGCTATCTAAAGAATTGCACATGTACCTGAGCGCAAATTCTTTGACTCCAACAGAAGAAGGTGCAAGTGCTATTGCAGGAGTTTCAATGGATTCATTGTATCCGGTGGAATTTTTAAACACTTTGCAATTTGGCGGTATCACAAATCATAAGCTAGAACTCAAAGTGGGTGTGCCAATCCTTTTGTTGTGCAATCTCAATCAATCAATAGGATTGTGCAATGGTACGAGGTCGATTATCAAGAGATTGGGTTAGCGTGTCATTGAAACGGAGATCATCACAGGGAATAATGTCGGCAAATGTGTGTTCATACCCCGCATCATCATGTCCCCCTCCAGGACTGACTAGCCATTTGTTTTGTGTCGTTTTCAATTTCCTGTTCAAGTGGCATTTGTGATCACAATCAACAAAAGTCAAGGTCAGACATTGGACAATGTTGGGGTATGTTTGCCGTCTCCGGTCTATTCCCATGGTCAACTGTATGTTGCTATTTCATGGGTCACAAGTAGAGCAAACATCAAGATTTTCAATGGCCAGGTTCTCGATGGATACATGCAAAATGTTGTATATAAAGAGGTTTTGGAAAAAATTGTAGTTGTAATTTTGTAATATGTACCGTCAAATACACACACACTTGTGCATTAAGCACGGGGTTCACCTATTGTAAAGGACATCGGGATGAGAAATGAAGCTTCCCCTGAATCGGTCCGTCCCATCATTCGTCCCATCATTCCTCTGTCCATCCGTCTGGTCGTCCATGCAAATCGACACCCTGGAAGTTCCAAGGTTGCCGGCTGCACACCATCCCTCTACTGAGTCTGACACTGCAGCTTTCTGCCCACCAAGAATGGGAAGGAAATAAACCAAGAATGAAATAATAATAATTTAAGTTGATGATGTTGTTGTTGTAGAAATGTTGCAAGTTAGCCATGATTTGATGTGCATTGCAACCGATCCTACTAGCTAGCTGAGTTCCTTTTCTTTTTTGTTTTTGTGATCAGATTTTCTGTATAAAATTGATCATGAATAATGGGTCTTGATCAGAACTGAATCGTCTTGAATTTTTTCTTGAAGAATTTAAATTCACTCTCAAAGCCCATAGTTGCAGCTACATTCAATCCATTGCTGCAAGTTTTCTGATCTACAATCATCCTCCTCCTCCTTTGAGTTTGTGTTTGAGATTATCAGCTCTTCATGAGCTACGAGATTCAAGTAGAATACTTTTTGATCAACTCATGATCAGGAAGAAGTTGCTCTTGACGCAGCTGCATATCATTTCTTCCTTTGGGTCCATTGCTGGTGGTGGTGGCGGTGGTGTTGATCACAAAGTTTCTTCTCCTCCCACTGTGCAGATAAAGAGTATGCTGGGATTAGGACGTGCAGCAGCAGCTGCAGCAAGCGTTAATAACCTTGGGAGCAGCAGAGTTGGCAGCTGTAAGAAGTTTGGATTTGCAGTAGTTGGAGCCAGGTGTTTTAGAACAACAATCATGGCAGAACCAAACAAAGAAAGGATCAAGGAGATCTTGGCTTCAAATCTGGACCCTGCGGATGAAATGAAGCTTCCATTGAATTCGTCCCGTCATCCGTCTGTCCATCCGTTCGGTCGTCCATGCGAATCGACACCCTAGAAGCTCCGAGGTTGTCGGCTGCACACCATCCTTTTACTGAGTCTGACATTGCAGCTTTCTGCCCACCAAGAATGGGAAGGAAATAAACCAGGAATGGCCCTCCATCCATGTCCCTATTTAGATACAAACCTTATTATACAGGGTTTGCTTTCTTTCAATTTTTGTGATTAGTTATCCCACAAAGAGGATTTAGCCAAATTAGGCTATAGACCATATTAATGATAGTGAATAAAACATTTAAGAATATTTATGCTTTATATATATTTAGCGAATTTAAATTATTTTTTCTAAATTTGGCAATTAGGGCCATTCTTTTTCACAAAAAATGTTAGGATGTGTAGAAAAAAATAAATTTCAGGTTGAAACAATGAAAATAAATTCCCCCAAAAAGAACCTAGCAATGTGGTATATAGAGAGGTTTTGGAAATGTAGTTTGTAGTTGTAATTTTGTAATATTTATTGTCAAATCCACACACATATATAAAGATATATCCTTAAAATCTTGGTTTGAGTCTCAATTTGTCATCTCATCCTCAATTTGTCACGTATCATTAAGTTTTCAAATTGAGGAATGACACACAAAACTAAGGATGAACTTTCTCCTTTCAATTACACTAAGGTAGATACGCTTATCACCAAAAAACTAGCATATCATCGAACATTTTGGTAGATCTTTCTCAATCCTTCTCCATTTGGAGTGATTTAGAATGTTATAAGAGTGCCTTCTCAAGCTTTACAAATCATCTTTGAAATGCAAAGCCAAAGGAGCAGCCAAAAAAAAAGACCCATTGATCTACATGGGGTTTAAAAGCACATGCAATTGGTCAAGAAAAAATAGGTTGTCACCAAGTATAATTCAAGATTGAGTGGACAATGTAACTTGTCCCTTGTGAAGTTTCTATTTTTTAAAATTTTGTATTACTTCATGACAAAAATATTAAAGAGTTGAAAGCAATTTAATTGTGGGTAAATAGCTTTTGTTGCATAGGTGGTAGATGTACCTTGGTTGAAAATCCCTCTTTGCTGAATAGCGAATTATAAGAGATGTAGGGCACACCAACAAGTAAAGCTAAATAAATATTTCATCACCAAAACCTTCATGAAACCACCAAATACATGCCATATTATTTCATCTCATTGACAAGTTTATGAATGTCCATTTATGTTGTGTTGTAAAACTATAATTGGTCATGTGCCTTGGAAAAGAGAGTTGAAATCCACACCGTTTTTGGCATTCTCTTATGAGATTGCATAATCTAAAATTGAAATTTGAATTTTTATTTATTTTCCAATGATAAAAGAAACTCATCTTATGGCTCTTGCACCTTAGGTCTAAAAATTACAAAATTAGCTCCATGAAATCCTACTCATTGGAACACTTTATTCCAAATCTTTGCATGCAAGTATTTAAATTAAAAGTGTAAGTATATATATCAAAACCTAAGCATCTAAACCTTGGATTAGAGTAAAAGAAATGAAATGGGGAAGAATAATTCAAATATAATGCATATAAGTCTATTGAATATGCAATCTCTTGATAATAACTTTTGATTTTCTAATCCATTTATATATATAGTCTATTTACAAATCATGAATCCTAAACCATCACTTTAAAACTAAAGATCATGAAAGGTCTTTTACAAAAATAATGACACTTATTACTAAATTTGTCCAAAAAACCATCCAAAATATGAATTTACTAAAAAATAATAAACTTCATCTTACCGAAATTAATTTCCAAGTAATATTTTTTAAAAATAATAATAATTTCACAACCTAATTTTTTTAATACGAAATAATTTGTAATTTTTAAACCTAAAAAATCACCAAATATCACAAATAATACTCCAAATTGTCACCAAAATAGCCCCACCAAAAATCACAAAAATAATGCAACAAAAATCTTTGTTTTTGTTGCAATGAGCCTCTTTCTTAATTCTTTCATATTGTTTTCATATTGTCCCTAACAAAATGCTAGTTCCTAATTCTTACATGAAACCAGCTCTGTAAATTCTAGTTATATTTTAGATTTGCTTATGATCATTTTGCACTCAAGGATTATACTTTGTCATTGTAAATGAATGTCCAAGGGAACACCTTAACACATTATGTAAGTGGTGTTAGTATTTGATGCTTTGCACAAACAAAAAGTGGCCATCACCCAAGACTGCTTAATTATTCAAGCATGTGTAAATGGTTGTTCCCCAATCTTCTATTAATTTGGGATAATTGATAAATTAAAAAAGAGTAAATTAAAAAAAATTACTTGTAATACCTTGGCCATTTCAACACATGTTCGTCAAAGAATTAATTGATTTTGAAACATTCATTTCAACAAATGGAATATTCCTAAATATCCGCTATTTTTCCTTCACAATATTTTTTGATTTGGAAGAAATAATTTTTGAAAATATCAAGATTTCTGAAAATAATATAATTAGTGTTGAACTGGCCAAAGTACTAGGGGTATTTTGAACTGGATGTTTGAAAATGAATTGTTTTTACAATTATGTTTTAAGGCATCATGTTGTTGGATTTTGGAAATTTTTAATTCAAAAATGTAACGGGCTAATTTTTAAAAAAGTTTCATGTGTCTTGATACTTACACCAAAATAGCCCAAATGTTGGCATGCATTTAGATCATGCTCTTAAGAAGTAATATAAAAAAGTTAACTTGTATTTATTGAAAAAAAAACATAAGTACAATAAACAATTTAGCAACTTCAATTTTTTTTTAATGAACTTGGTTGAAAGTTCCAAATTGAGCACTCATTTAGGTAGATGAAAATTTCATTGTAAATCCATGTCAATATGGACAAAATTTGAACCTAATCCCTTCCACATTCTTCTAACATCCCAATCACTCAATTTAAACTTTTTTCACATCTACGTTTAGAACTTCATTAATTGATAAACTTTACACACTTGTAAATAAACAAATTCATTTGTTATATATCTTTCTTCATGTAACAAATCTCACAAAATTTGTCCACATGCTCAAGGGAGACAATAGTAAAAATAGTAAAAAATACGTGAATAAAAATATAGGGTGCAATATACTAGTTGTTGGGTAAAAATCATAAGTTAATTAGTTAAAAAAATAGGGTATATTTTATTCAAATAATAAATTTAATTATAATATATAATATGAAATAATGGATTATAATTAATATAGGGTGGTTTGAATATGTATATATTAAAAAATTAGATAATAATAGGATGATAAAAAATAAGTTGAACAATTATCTAATACCTCTTTAAAAATATTCATTTGACTCACATAAATTTCAAACTTTACATTAATTGTCCCCCCCCCCCTTCCAATTCCAATTGTTAACAAATATCTTGAATTAAATGTTTTTCATTCATGTTTATGACATTATAATGTTTTTGGTACTATTGAGGTTTGAATGATTTTAAAGAGAAGACATAGTATTTTTAAAAATCATTGTTGAATTTTCAGATGTTTAAGCAAATGTTTTATTGCATGAAACAAACAATCTTTCATGCCAATATGAAATTCCTTTCAAGGACATTGATACATTCACCTATTCCTTACAAACCTTAACATTGACGACATATTTATTCTTTCTTCATGCCTTTCGTTGAAAATAATTTGGGATAATATTGATCTTTAATTGGATTTGTTGAATCTCTTCCACAATAATATTTTCCATCAATTTTTTTGACACCCAAACAAAGATTTGGAAGTTAATTGTATCATATAAGAGGATGTAAATATTAGCCTCTTATTTTTTACTGACATTTAATTTGGCTATTTTTTCCCATGTTGCAAAGACAAATGGGCCAATAACATCAACAAAATCTTTCTTTTGAAAAACCATGACTCAAATTTGCCATATTCAAATTTTAAAAAGTTAACATGTTTCTAAATCATAGGATCTAGCAAGTAGCCATGGTATAAAATTGTTTTTGAAAAAATCCACTATGGGATCTCCTGGGTACTGAACTATGGAGATCATTAATGATCATCAAGCTAATAGCAATTAAATTCTATAAAAAAAATAATTCTATGCAATCCTTAAAGCATAGTGATATTTGAAACTATGAAATTCTTTATATATATATATATTTAAAACAAACTTAGAAACTATACAAAATTGTCCCCTAGCAAAAACTCGAAAACCTTACTTTAGTACATGAGATAAATATAGTGATAAAGAGTTTTCCACAAGTTAAACATGATGTAAACAAGGATAAAAAAAAGTAAAGTTGTACAATCTCAATTGGTTTCCAAATTCTCAATGGTTGATTCGTGTCTAAATATTTTGCGAGAATTTTTGTGATGTGAATCCAATCTTTTTGGTGTCCCTGGGCATGTAGACTTCCTTATTTCATAACAAGAGGAAGTCCTTTCTAATTGTTCCATGTAAACTCTTGATCCTCATTGACCTTGTGAAAAGGAAAATTAATAATGCCCTAATGTTGTCAATTTTTAATAACATAGGAAAATCCTTTCACATTTCCAAAGTTGAAATGCAACCTTGAAGGTCTGGATATTATAAACTCACTTTTAACCTTAGGAATGAAAATTTGGAAAAAAATGTGTGCAAAGATCAAATGGTAACTCACTATTCAATTCTTTGCACTTAAAGGTAAAAATCCATTGCAATCAAATAGATGTAGCCATTGTAATAAACACCCTTTGCAATTATGCCTATGTAAATTTTGGTGTTTCCCACTTAGTAATCCAACAAAATTAACAATTAAGTCATAGACTTTTGTAAACACTATTCCAAGTTGGCTATTAAATTTTTTTCAAAATTCTCATTAGTAAATTAAAGATTTTGAAATTTTTCGATGCTTCATCAAAGGTTAATGCTTTCACATCATATATTGGTTTGATTATCGATGAAACATCAACGATATTCTGCCAATTTCTTGTGAAGGGATTACAAATGCAAATACATACTAGGTTGATGATTGTATGACTATTTTTTGCATATGTTGAGCCCACTGAGCACAATAATCCTCCCTTCCATACAAGTTTAGTGTACATAATGTGTTTTCACCTTCATATGCCTATGAATTAAAGATGATGTTTTTATACATGTGTGGATAGATCCATCATAAAACGAATACTTTTCCATATTGAAATGAACTTTTGAAAGGACCCATGTATTTTATTGACAAAAAAGGAAAAAGCCCAAATTCAATTAAAAATAACCTATAGTGGGAACATGAACATTGCAAAAATTTTAAAACTTGATTTTACTTATATATTTCATAATTAAAATGGAGTCCTTAACACTTTCAATATCAATTATTGGGCCATAATTTTGTTATGCAGTCACAATAAAATGACTCACCCCAATTCGTTAATTTGAATTTGCTTAATAGCATTGGGTTAAATAAAATAATCAAGATGATGTGACAAGATTGGATTGTTTTTTCATTGAAAATATATTTAGAATCATTTTTATAATTTGACAAAAAAAAGGATGGAAGTTAAGATGGTGCAATTTATTATTATTTTAAAGTTTTTTTTTTTTTTTCATAAATATGTCATTTTCGAATCATTTCAATTAGGCCTTCTATGAATTTTGAAATAGTGAAAAGACTTATTACACTACTTTAAAAAGATACGTTTGGATATTTATAACTTCATTGAATTTATCTCAAACTTAATCAAATGTTCCCATAATATATTAAAAACATTTTTGTATAATTAAACCAAAACATTTAAAACATTGATTTGATTTATTAATTAAAAATATGAAAAAATAAGCATTGGTTATGGGTGCAAACACAATATAATGAGCCAACAAGTGTATGGATAATGCTTAAAATTGTAATTTTTTTTTTTTGAAAAATCACAAATGAAGCATAATAAACTGAATTGTCTTTTTATTTTCAATTTTAGGTTCCATTAATTACAAAGTTTCAATGTTCAAAGCTTGATGCATATACATAATGTTTCAAGAGTCCTTTTGCATGTTTAAAACAATTGTGAACAATGTTTTTTTTTTTTTTTCAACTGTGACTAAAACCCTTATGCAACAATCATCACCTAGTAGAACATTTTAGAAATGTGCACGATGCAATATGAAAAAGAACTAAACAAAATTGCAAGTGGAAAAGTCTCAAGATAAAATGTAAAAATAACTTGCACAACAACCCTATTAATTAGATGGGTCCAAATCTAACTTTTTTTTCATTCATGCATGACTTAAAGCTTGGTGGAAGCATAATACAAGAAGCCATCCAATTTTTTATTCTTCTTCTTAAAGTCGATTTAAAGTTGCCATGCACCTCAATGTTGGTGTCTACAACCATTGGGTCAACACACCTAAAGATGCATTCACATTTGATGTTAAGGACTTTAATATTAAATCCCCTAACACCAAGCTAGCACAAGGGGGACATAGTGCATAAAGTTTGAATTTACAAATGTCAAACGACCATTTTTAGAGAGGTACTAAATAATTGTTTAACTTATTTTTTATCATCTTATTTTTTAATTTTTAATTATTATCTAATTTTTAAATATATACATATTAAAAGCATCCTATATCTACATACCTTATATTATAATTAAATTGATTATTTGAATAAAATGTATATATTTTTTGACTAATTAATTAACTTATAATTTTTACCCAATGATCAATATATTCCACCCTATATTTTTATTCAAGTATTTAAAAAAATAATTTAGCTAATGTCCCTTGGGCAAGCTAGTCATTTAGAATCAAACATGCTAAAGATTTTATGTTAAGTTAATGTTCACTTCTAATATTAAACAATCACCCATTTAACATTGAATGCCACCTAAGATGCCACCTAGATTTTCACTTAACAGTCACTTAACATTAGGTGTGAATGAACCTTAAGACAAATAACATTAATCCTTATAAATGAGTGCATGCATGACATCCAAATTCTTGCTGGCAAGCTTCAATGGCCCTTCAGTGATCTTCTTGGGTCATGTCTAATGCTATAATGCTACGAAGTGAGCTTTTATGACACGTTTGCACAACCTAATGCCTTCTTCTCGACGATCCTGGAGTTGCTTAATTTATCACTTCGACGATTTTAAAATGGTGTGTTATGTCTTTATCCACACGGACCAATTTGGGGTCACCCATGATCTCACGAAGGTAAACTCTTAGATCATTCTTCTGATCTCCCACCAAGGAGTAGACCTCTGGATGGATCCCTTTGTTCGTGTCCAGATAATGCACTTCCTTGTCCCCAATGCTGACATACTTGCCTTTGACATTAAAGGAATCAACACCGGAGCTAGCCAGAGAGGAAGAATCTGTCAGTATTGTTGACTGCACCTTCATTCTCCATAGAAATGTATCGGTCATCGTCTTTGTAATAAGTGGGTTCCCCTGTCATCTCATTGCAAAAATCAATCTGGTTATACCAATTAGCAGAAACCCACCAAAGTGCTTTCTTGACCCACCTGAGGAAGAAGTTCCTTTTGTAAGATTCAATCAACGCTAGGCATGCAATGACAACCATGATGAGGACCAGGAAGCCATAGATTGAAAAAACCAACACATAAAACATGTTGGTCACTTGGCAGTTGCTAGACTGCGTGGTGAAAGTGACGTCAAGATAGTTGAAAAAAGAGGCATTGCCAAAAGTGTTGTCATACTCTTCTACAACCATGGTGTTGTAGGTGGTTTGGTTTGCCCTGAAAAATGTCAGTATTGGACGGAGACTAATATACCCTCCTATAGTCCAATTGACATAAACATCATTCACCAAGCTTGAATGACTCAAGGGCAATTCTATGATGCCGACTTTGGCCCCTCTCTCATAAATCTCAACCCTTGAGAAATCACTACCAGCAAGGTATATTTCATCGAAACTAACTCTTGCTGGCCCATTTGGTGTCCCAACAGCAGCGTTCGTGAAATTCCCAAAAAGTTCCACAACATACATTTGTTGCCTCGTATAAGTTATCGTGCCAGGCCTCCTGAACGAGCAATGCAACTCGACGCCTGCTTTTGTAGCACTGTAAAGCGTGTTATACCCCACGCTAAACGCGTACAGAACGGAAAGGAAAAGGAAGAAGAAGAACCTCATGGTGAATGGCTACAGATGCTTACGTATAGAGAGAGAGAGAGAGAGTAAGTAAAAAGAAAGAGAGACTCGGCTCTCTGTCACAGAAAACCAGAGACCCCAGGGACTCGGCCGTGTTTGAGGTTCACTCGAGGGGTAATAAACCAAAAACAGACCAAGCTCGTCCCTTCCTTTAACTTCGCACCCCCGAGCTAAAACAAAAACCTTTACTCAAAAACTCAAAACACGCCACACGACGCTGAATACAAAAAATCCAGTGCAACAAAACAAAAGTATATAATCTAGTTCTTGCCCAACCAAACTAGACTAGAGTCTTGTGGATTTTAAAAGATTCTACTCACCTGCAAACGACCCACTAACCTGCAAAGTCTACAGGAATCCAAGCTTTCACCCAATCTTGCAAAAACAAACATCAAAATAAACACATAAGCTTGCAAACCAAAAACATGAATACAAGAAGAAGAAGTTTGTGTGTTTCTCAAAGTCCAGAAAACTGGATTTTGATCATACACCCTCCCTACTTATAGCTTTTTCCCCCCTCGTTTGCTGGGAAACATTGTTCTATCTACTACTATAAAGAAATGGGTGTTCACGTGGTTGATGCGGTAATTCGTGATTGGTTGGAGGTCCCCCCCCCCCAAACCTTTCCCTTGAGGGCCCAGCCAGGTATGGAAGGTAGGTCGGATTAGAGATCCGTTGAGGGGGTGCGCCGGGGCGGGGGGGGTGTGTGGGTGGTAATTGAGGTAAGTGAAGTTTATTGACAGGAAGGCCAGCCGGCCGAGAGAAAATCCAGTGGGGGAGGGGACCAGGGCCAAATTGGATGGAAGAAATGAAGAAAATCCAAGGGGGCAGGGGATCAGGGCCAGTGGGCGTGGGGAGGGGCGGGGGTGGCAACAAAATTTGTCAAGAGGTGACGGCGGCTTCTTCTATACATTTTTTAAGATTTAAAGTTTAGGTTAGTTATTAGGTTTGGTGCAGGTTAATAAATTAGGTTAGTAAGTTAGGTAAGTCAGTAAATAAGTAGGTACGTTAGTAAATCAATAAATAAATAAGTCAGTAAATAAGTAGGTATGTTAGTAAATCAATAAATAAATAAGTGAGTAAGTCAGTAAATAAGTTACTAGAGAGGTTAGGCAGGTCAGTAGAAAGAGGCTACTACTATAAAGAAATGGGTGTCCACGTGCTTGATGCGGTAATTCGTGATTGGTTCGAGCCCCCCCAACACCCCCCCCCCTTTCCCTTGAGGGCCCTAGAAGAAGAAGAACCGAGTTTTGGTTTGGAATCGCGTCGATCGCTCTGTTTTTGTGTGTCACAGCTCCTCCACGTAGTACGCTTTTTGGCGCTTCTTGAACAAGCCTTGGCAACGTCAGACATACCAACCACCCCCCCCTTTCCATTGAGGGCCCCAGAAAAAGAAAGAATCGAGTTTTGGTTCGGAATTGCGTCAGCCACTCTGTTTTCGTGCGTCCCAACTCCTCCACGCAATACGTTTTTTGGCGCTTCTTGAGCAAACCTTGGCAGTGTCAGACATAAATAGCTCAGCCGTTGGCACCATCGCCGTCTCCAGGTGCGGCCTCAACTTTGGCAATGCCTTCTTATGCAGGGCTTGCCCTTGCCACCCTTCTCTCAGTCCTTGCAAGCATGGTTTTCGCTCAACGCTTTTAAATGGGAAGATGGGGGGTCATTTTACTACATGCCAATGTATCTCAGTGTTATTATAAAAGCTGTTGGGAGTCTTTGGGAAAAAGCCTAAAACTGATATTTTGGATCAATTACAAAAGA
>Ga0116229_10001861_pt1 | contig 33761 bp, 19 predicted proteins | sample S1TSphgellanicum_3_FD_87313 | JGI IMG/M metagenome (GOLD analysis project Ga0116229, IMG submission 87313) | Host-associated microbial communities from peat moss isolated from Minnesota, USA - S1T2_Fc - Sphagnum magellanicum MG | ecosystem: Host-associated > Plants > Peat moss > Unclassified...
CAGTTCTTATAATTTTAATAAAAAAATAATTACAAGTAGTTTTTTTTTTCTTTCAAAATTGTGATCTCAAAATTTTGGAAAAAATATATTTGTTTGGATTTTTCCTTCAAAATTTCCAAATTTTCCCTGACAAAAGGCATTATTGCAAAAAAATGTCACCAAAAACATAAAATAAAAAATTAATGTTAGTTAAAAGGGGAAGGGGGTAATCCAATGTTGGGTGGGTATGAAAAAATGATTAAAAAATAGGCAAGGTTTAAATCTAGGTTTGAACACCTCGAGGTATTATTCAAGGCCTTACCCTATTTAAATCATGTTCATCAGTTTTCTCTAGATTCAGAAATGATCATTAGAAACCTTGTCCTTATATATATATATATATAAGTTGATACAATATATTTTTACATCATTAGAAAAAAAATTATTAAGAATATTTTGTGATTTTTTTTTCAAAGTTGTGTTATTAGTCATTTATATTAATGTATGATTAATGTTGTTAAACAAATATGGTCACAATAATTAAATGGATATATTGACTACTTAATTAATGTTTTTTCTCTTGGCCAAATTTTGACAATTTAAAAGGGCAATAATATTAACCAAGTTTTTTGAAAAAAAAAATTCAAATTAAAAAATTATATATTGTCAAATTTTTATTACATGTAGCCATCAATAGTTACAATATTGAAAGATTTAAATGAATGGACATATATTTTACATAATGAAATTAACATCATAAAAAACTTAATGAAACATTTTTGAATTCACATTGAATTGAATCACATTTATAAAAAAATTAGGTCAATTTAAATGAAAATGCTTTTTTGGATTTATTCATAACATGTTATTTTAAGTATATATATATTCTAAATACATTATAGAATAAATTTCAATATCATGTTTTCATTTATAAAATTTGAAAAAGAAAACATATGTTAAAGTGTGAATTTCTTGGATAATTTAATGGCAAACATAGTAAACTTAAACTTTTTCTTTTATGTTATTAAAAGCTTGGAATGATTTGGTGGTTAAGACCTTGGTGCATTTCCATCAAGTTTTGTCTTAAAACCTTGATGGATGCATGCGTTAATGTATATATTGTGTATATACATTGATATATCATGTACAAATGCAATATATCCAAACATGTACATATGGTTCTAGTGAAACATGAAAAATATAAATTTCACAACATGTATTTGTCTCGTAACATGTTGTGAAAAAATATAGTCCATGACTTGATGACCCAAAAAAAAGTTGCATGATTATGTGGTGCTTTAATCCATGTCATTAACTTGAAACATCATAATATCCACATCAAAATTTTAATATAAAAATTACTTAATCTAACACGTGACTATCCAAAACAAATCAAAATAATTTCATTGAAAATTTCCTAATCAATTAATTCTTTTTGGCCAAAACCATACAAGTTGCACATTAATTAAAATTTCCTCAATTTTATTGAAAACCTAATTGGCTAATTGCAAAACCAATGATTCCTTCTTGTGTGTGTTTTTTAAAACATTCAAAAACCATGTGGTCAATCATTGTGGTTGGATATGTGATCCACATTAAGATAATGCCTTCATGCCTCTGCTCCACCAATGAAGTGATTAAGCTATGGAACACATGGGATTTGAAAGATGTGGATAGGTTGGATTATAAATTATAATCATTCCCTTGGTAGATTTTTGCTACAATAATGAATCACACACAAAGGCATCACATAATTGATTGAATTTGATAAGGTTATACATTGCTTCCAACAATGAAAGCACACATGACAAACCTATAAACATTTCCATATCATCAAGTGATCCAAGTTTGTAGTAGCCTTTGGTTTTTTTTATGTGTTAAAAGCCATTTTGATTAATAATACGTAATATTCCACCATTGCTTATTTTATTGTAACAAGCATACAAATCCATCTAATGTGCACATTTTTCAAAAGTTTATCCTTAATTGTTTTTGTCACTCTTGCCTACCTTGGGAAATCATTCCTTTTGTATTTTAGGAAGCATTTAAGGTAAAAGGGTATTTTTTAATATGCTATGAAATAATGATATATATTTAAGTATATCCTAGGTATATATTTATAATGAATTATAAGCACCTTATCTTCATTTAAATAATTTTGTTTCCTGATAAATTGCACCTTATATTTTTTGCATGTTGTTTGGAATAAAATGGAAGTGATTTTCAAGTGGGCTGCCAACTTTTGGAATTCAAGGTGTCATTTAGGGCATGAACCAATATGCATACAATTGTAATTACAATAGACCTTCGAACCTCAAAATTAAAAATATTTATTTAAGGTTTGCACCACCAAATTTGTGTGTTGTGCTATGCAATGCACCCCCACCATGTGTAGTGCATATTTTTCTTGAATTTGCATCGTCACATCACTTTTGATGCCTTGAAAAACAATGACCCCATTAGCTCCAAATGAAACTAGTTTCCTAAAAATGTTTTTTTTGTTCAATGCACCTTTAATGCTCAATGTTTTAGTGATCAATTGACTCATTTGTTTGCATCTACTTCATCAAGAAGAAACTCCAACGATCACAATTTAATTACCTTTTTCCAATCTTGAACCATAAAAACATGGATCGAACATTAGGCCAAGAATTGTTGTCTAAGGTTGTGATTTCATCACAATTAAATTAGAATAATTCATAGTTAGTTTGTTAGCATTTAACACCACACGGTGCAAATGCTTGGGCATTGATGACCTCGATGTCTCATTTTAATGCTTTTCAAGGTTGTTTATCAAAATTAATTGTTTGAATATGCATTTTAAACTTTCAAAGTTTGTCACTGGCCTTCCTTCCATCAACAAATGCAAAATATATCTATGAATTCAACAAGCCTTTGATTGTCATCATTCCCATCCCCTTTTGTCACAAGATGAAATACATTTTCTCTTGGCATACATGTAATTATAAATTCATTCTTAACATGTTAGGAATTTGCTTGGTTGAACACTAAACTTTACAACTTTTTCCTTCTTACCAGTGTGTTTGGAAAGGTTATCAAACTTTGGAACAAAAAACTTATCCTTCTGTTGAACCTTTGAACACACCTTACATCTCACAACATGAATTAAATGATCGTCTCCAACAACAAATTCAACCCACGTGTATTTTGATGCTCGTAAGTTTTAACATTTACAATGTGTCATATTATGCTTGTTTTTGTTTTTAATTCTCAATGATGGATTTAGCAATTGGATCTACAAGTATTGGTGCACTATTGCTACCTGATGCAATACAATTTGGTTGAAAAATGAAGTTTCATTCAACCCGAGGACATGGCCATCATGGTTTTGCAAAAAAATTAAGGTTTGATCCAAAACATCTTGGAGGTTCTTGTAATGGAACTTTACCACTAAAAAAATTGATTGAAACAAAAGTTTCCAAGTACCTTCAATGGGGGTTTTATGAATGTCATCAATGATCAACTTCACATTTTATAATTCACACCAAATTCCAAAGCAATAGGTTCAATAATCAATAACAATAATTAGAGGATGTGTGGCATGCATTCAACAATTCACACATGAGTTCAATGGTGAATCACAATAGTAGCAAGAAAATTAGAACCAAGTACAATTGCAAGTGCCACAAAATAATGATGTTAAATACAAAACATGAAACAAAATAAAGACAAAAGTTGAAAAGAAAGTTATACAACCTTAAATATACTACACAACTTGATAACAATAGTAAGAAGGGGATTGAGATTTAGGAATCAAGATGCAGCATGAACAATTGACACTAGAAGTTGATGGTAATGTGACACACCATGGCAAGTGTTGACAATCAAAATGTGTGATCAATGTAGGAAGGCGATGGCATGAACAACATAAGAACACAACCTAAGCAATGATTGACACTAATGAAATGAGATTGTAACATGAAACAAAATGTAAGCTCAAAAACACAAATTGAAATGTGGAATGGAATAGATAAAACTTAAAACATAGGGTAAACAATAGCTACCTGAATAGTCTATCACCAAATGTTCGATGCTTGACTTGCTTGCATTGTTGTAAAATCCAAGTCCATAAACAAGAAACTTCAATTAATGGCCTAGCCCCCACTTAATGGCCCCCCCTATTTCTAGTAAATCCCATGGCTAGGGCTTTACGTTATAATGTATGTACAATTTTTAAACCTTGAACAACCAACCCCCTTGGGTAAATCACTAAAAGCCCATGAAATAAATTTCAATGTGGGAAGGGGTTTGGGCTTTGGAGGAGTTTTGTAATAATTGCTAGTTTCAGGTATTTGAAAAAAAATTAAAATCAAAGAACACCCATTTTTAGATATTTGAAAAACTTCATAATCAAAGAACCACTAGGCCCAAGTATTTTTAAAAACTCAAAGAATTTATGAGTTTCATGAAAAAAAGTTCACAAGTATTTGACAATTTTTTAAAGAATTTCCATGGTTTGGGTAAATTGGCCCATGACCAAACACTTAAGGGTTCAAACTCCAGGGGTTTAGTAACTAGCTTGTTTTTATTCATGGTCTTCAAATATATTAGTTTCTCCTTGAGCCAGAACATTAGTAGGCCTTTACAGAAGTTGATTCTAAGTTAAAATGAGAAAGTTATGACGCCCCATAGTTAAGGGGGTCTTGATTTAAAAACATTGGATAGAACATATAAGGCCTTTATTTTCTTGCATTTTAAACCTTATGAACAAACACTTAAAAACTTATGAAAGGACACCTTATTTCTTATAAACAAGACAATATATTTCTAATTAAGTTTGGATTTTTTTTTAAATCTTTCATATTTTTCAAATATAATTACAAGGCCAAATATTTATAACACAAGCCACACAATCACAGAGCCTTGAGGGTTTTGAAATAAATATTGTTTTGAACAATAGCTTAGTGCCCTAAAATCAATGATGCTTGTGAGGCCACATGGACTAATTCGCCAATTTTTCCCAAGATGTGAGAGAAGGATGTTGTGTGATGGCCGCCATAATTCTTTCTTTCAATGTTTCCCTCCTGTCACTCTAAGGGAGATATTTTGAAAGAAACGCCATCACTATGGAGTTCGGTTCCAAACCTTGGTGGGTGTTGTTGTGTGTTTTGGAGGAAGAAAGGGAAATGGGTTGAAAGGGAGTGGAGGAACTAGGGCTTGCAACAGTTAAAGTTGTTATGGCCATCATAGGCATCATCGCTTACATCAACATCACCAGTCAGGTGTGCTTTTCTTTCCTTTCCTCTAGATATCACATCTTGCATTAGATGGAATGTTTTGCAATTGGTAAGTTCATAGGTCTCTCTCTCTCTTGAAGGTTGGGTGTTGGGATTAGTCTCATTTGTTAATTAGCTTATACCCTCTTTTTTTTGCAGGCAAAAGATTCCATGATGTGATGGGTAGTGCATACTACATTGTTCCAAAGGTGTTGAAAAGAAAATCAAGTCCAAAATTTGATGCATGGAATATTGGTGTCATCACATATATCTTGTTGTGTGGAATGTGCCCATTTTGGAGAAGATTGAAATTGGCATCTTTAACAAGGTAGGAAAAAAAGTAATATATATATATTCAAATTGTGTCACCCCCACACATGTTTGTGTTCAATTGAAGGATGTTTAAAGGGATGCCCAATTGATAGAAGAGATCATTACCTTCCGTTCAATATTAAAAACTCTCAATTTGGTTTTGTTTTGACCAAATATTATGTCTCCGTAGCTTCTTTTATTTGGTTTTTCTTGAATTGTCAATCGACTAATATGTAAGAGGGGCGGGAGATCTGATGCTTATGGAAGGAGACTAGGAGAAATAACCAACGATATGTTATTAGTCATCGTTCAAAGGACCTAGTATGAAAAAAATATTTTGTGGAAGATTTTTATGTTTATTTATTTTGGAGATCATTTTCGATTTGATTACGTAAAGAGTTTTTGGAAACCATTTCAGTAATTTGCAACATTTAGTACTATTCCAAGTGTGCTTGCATAACATTTTTTTTGTTTCATGAAAAATTTGCATAAAAAATAGCCACCTTCTCTTTTACAAATTTTGTTGTTTCGGCCTTTTTGCATCATGTGAGATAATTTATAACTTGTGTACTCAAATGTGGCATCTTTGGTTGCATCATACCTGCAAACATCCATAACATCTTTGCTATGATCAATATATTTTTATGGAATGTAAAAACTTCACACTTTCTTTCCCAAAGTTGTAGAAGCTTTTGTTATTCAAATGAGTTTTATTGATAAAGAAGGTGGGGATTTTTTTCATTTATGTTTATGCAATAGTGTCGTTGGTTTTCTAGACAATATCCTTAGTTATCTTTTGTTTATCTTCAACAACTTGTTGCAAATTTGTCCTTTTGACAAATGCAACTCATGGTTAAATTAATGTTACAAATTGAATGCAATATTATGGCAATCTAGAACTTTGTTAGGTTTATTGTCAAACATACTTTTGAAGGAGGAATTTGCAATGTTGTAGGTGGAGAAGATGTTGATTTAATACATGCTCAATTGAACTAGCATTTAACTTTTCATGCACCATGTGAAGATATGTTGAGTACATTGCTTTCATGAATAACTATTACTACTCTTTCTACATATGCAGAGGGGTGATTTTGGAATGGGTTTATGAGGCTTTTATGGAACAATGATTGGTACACACGAATATGTGGATCCTTCATCAAAATTATTTTCAAGAAATAAGTTTATAATGTATTACATTCAGTTCTTTAGCCTGTACCTAGAGATCATGGAATCAACTATTTATAAAAGTTTCATACTCACCACAAGGCTTTGATGATGTAGATCATCAAAGCTGAAAAATCAAATTCATACTTGGCAAACAATAACATGCCTTTGGACATTCAAAAATTATGTTGCTAGGTGTCCTATGATTTGCTCCCAAGATTGAAACCTTTGGAAAGCTATGTTCTTCCACTATAACCTAGTTTCCTATCGTCTTGCTTTGTGATTTGTTCTATTTGATAGAGATGTAAAAGGTGCACTTCCAATTTAATTGTGTTTAGAGGACTAGGTAAATCCCCATTCTATGTTTGGCCTAGTCTCAACTTGTCAAACCCATCCATGCATTGTGCAGACAATGCCATCATGTTGGATCTCGACTCCATCTATGAATCCCCCCCCCCCCTTTCCTTTGCCATTAGAACCCACCTCAAACCCTTACCTTTCACTATTGTTGAGTGGAAGGTTGTCATTTGGTTGGGAAATGTTTAGCAATTTTCATTTTTCTCCTTATTTGTTCTCTAATTATTCTTTGTTGTTAAGATGTCACTTTTAAGCCAAATATTTTATACCCCAAAGGATGGGCCCTAAACCTTGCCTTGAAATTAGTGTGGAATCGTTCACCACAACCCTAACTGTTGTAGTAAACCATGCATTATTGAACCTAACTTTATCTTCTTTTTCAAAATTCCTTTGAACTATTTTCTTTCTTGGGGTAAGTGCATGTTCAACTTGTTTTGATATCTTTTCTCTTTCTTTTGCTTTTTGCTCCCTAATTTTATCAGCAACTCCTTTATCCAATGCCTTTTGTTTCAACACTATTAGGTATTGGTTTGATGTCACCACATGTGAATTGGAATAGTCCACTAATGATTCTTTGCCATGTTTTATCCTTGTTGGCAATGTTGGTAGAGATAATAGGTCACCCAATTTTGTAATTCCTTGGTTTTTGGAATAGTTAGATCATCAAATTTAAGGTTGGAATCTTCCAAGTTTACCACTAATTCATCTTGTTGATTATTTGTTGGGGTTGGAGGACTGAGTGGCATTTCCACATAAAAATGAACAAAAGGTTTAGAGGGGCTTGTTGATGTGTTAGGAGTAGGTGTAGGTACTATTTGAAAATTACCTACAATGTTTAACAAATCAATGGTAGCTTTAGCCTCACCTTCATTGTTGCGGGAATCTTTTGTTACATATGATTGGTATGCATTTTCTACTCCTTCTTCTTCTATTGTAGTGAACACCTACTAGGACTATACTTTCCAACCATAGTTGCAGGATTCAATGGCCAAATCCCACAAACCTTGAATCTTGATTTTATTGTTTATTTTTTCAAGGATTGCAACAAGCCCTTGTCCACCCATTTAGCCAATGTGACCTTCTCAGGTTCAAGATAATTATTTCTTGCCATTGTTGAATCTCTTTATTTTTTGAAAGCATTATTAAAGGGCTTGAAGTAGGTGATGTCCAGTGGTTATAACACATGTGACATATGTGAAGTTAAGGTCACCATGTCCAATCTAAGTTTTGCTGTTTGTTCAAGTGCTTGAATAATGACGTGTGACCCATGCCCATCCAAGATCAAGAGATATATGTTTTTCTAAAAAACCTCCTTAGAATAGATATGTAAAAAAAGGTAAGCCACTACTTGAAGAGGTAAATTGTCATCCAAGTTTTTTTCTGCATTGCCATGCATGTTTTTCAATCTATATAATTTTATGTAATTTTCTCACATCTTTGAACCCTTTAAAATGTAGAAGGCAAGAAGGGGTGCACCTATTAAATTGACAACATAATTTACAGTCATCCACTCCCATGAATTAAATATGGTGATGTAAACATCTTGTGAACCTTGCCTAGCTAGAACTTTAACACCTGATTGCTACCCTACTTGAACATTTGTTTCATTTGAATTTTAGATGTGATCTGATCAATATTTGTGCTATGTGTACAAGTTTTATAAGTTACAATAAAAGGTATGACATGTTTGATTAGTTAACCTTCTTGCCCTGAAAACCTCTATCCTTTTAGCAAAAGGTATGCCAATTTCTGGATGCTTTAAGAAAAATTAGAACCATTAATTATTTCGTGGAACACCATTCTGAAATGGGGTTGGTTTAGTTTGGGTGATTTCTGCAACCTTCATTTTTAATTGTTGAATGTTGATAGATAATCCAGCCTTTTGCATTTTTAGAACCCAAGTAACCATTACTTCATCTTCATGTTTTATTAACATGCCTCGGGGCCCACTTTCTTGCATCTAGTTCTACCATTTAGGTGATTTGAAAGTGAGGTTGCTGGTACATTACCATACTTTGCAGCCTTCCTTAAAGATGTGTTTCCCTTATCCACAACATCCATGGCATCTTCTAATTGTCGGTCTATCCATGTGGCCTACTTTGAGGTATCAACTTATTATACTCACCTTTACCTCAACCTTATATTATTGTTGGAGCAAGATGACATTATTGCTATGTTACGTCAGTGGTTGGTATTGCTTGTTGACCTTACAATGTTGTTGGGGTGGTAAATTAGAAATGTTGATTCTCTTAATCTTCACAATTGGTACCTAAAACTTCATTGTGTTGTTTCCTTGGCACATTAAGATGTGATAGAGTGTAGTTTGTTAGTGGCGCACCTATAGTATGTTGTTGTAGGGACTCTTGTCACATTGGTAGGCTCATCTTAGCCCTTCTCCTCTTGGTCCCAATCTCCAAACACTCAGTGGCATCCACTTAGGTCCTACAAGAGGTACAAACTTATGTTTCTCGTATGAAGACCAAGATTTCAAAAAATGTGTCAAATCTGGATAATGTTCAATGGCATAACTTTCCATCTCTTCATAAGAAATAACTAGTTCATAAAATGCAACAAAGTTTTCCTAGTCTAATGTCACATCGATTGTGGGTGTTTAAGTCATGGGAATATATTTCAAGGTGCATCCTGCTGGAAGAGTAGGAAATCTACGATGAATGACACTATTAAAATGAGATGAGCCTTTTAGGAGGAATGATTGCTAAACCTAGAGATAATAAATGTAATTTGAATACTTGTTTGTGTATTTCTACACTAGTTTTGGTATGCCATTCAGTTTTGCCTTTTTTTGCATTACTTCCTCTTCTTCAACCTGCTGTAGTTTGATTACAAATGTTGGAATCATTGTTTCTACCTCTTTTTCAATTTCAAATGTTGGAAGAACTATTTGTACCTCCTCTTTTCTCTTTACTTCTACCTCCTTAATCTTATATGCAACCAACTCACCATTTAATCCCTTATTGATAACATTCGGTAACCTTTGTAGAAAATTTTCAAACTTTTGTAACAAATTTTGTATTTCTTATGACATACTTAATTTAAAACTATAATTTTTACTTTAGGAATGTAAAGCCATATGAAATATGCTCTTGTCTTGTTGCTTGCTTGTTTTTGGTGGGAATCTATTCTATGAATTGTGAAGGGAAAGTCTTTAATGGACTTACTTGGTTTTTGATGGTACAATGGTATCCAATGTTTGAGTTGTATTAATTAAATTGTTTATTGTTAGGGGTTTCTTTGTTGTTCTTTGTTCACCCAAGGATTAATTCCTAAACACTTCTCAATTTTTTTTTGCATAAAACCTCCAATTCACAATTACCTTATTGTTTTCGAGTATTACCTTGGACACCTATTATCGAACACAAATTTGCACATAAGTAAGCAATCATGTGTGTGATCCAAAATGCTCACATTTTAAAGGTGGCATTATTACCCCTTATTCCTGAACAGTAAATTATCGAAAGGCATTACAAATTTTAAAAACTTCAGAACAAGTTTTTTTTGGCCGAACATTTGGTCATGGATGTCCATTTGAATAGAAACCATCATAAACCAAAACAAATGCCAACCTTAAAACACACTAAATAGGTGTTAGGTCATAGGCACCCGATCGGTGATGGGCCAGTTTACCCTATATATAACAATTGACTATTTGATTTAAAAAAATCATGGTTCTATATAAGATTCAGGTTTTTTAATGACTGCGGGTATCAACTCTGATACCCGTAGTGATTCCTTGGGGGGGGGGTGCAGTTTCTTATACCCGCCGCACTCGTATATATTTCTGGGCTATTTTGTTGCTTGACCGTTACAGCCTTTTGAGAAAAGATTCCCCTGCAGAAAGTGGTAAGTAGCGCGGGTTCTTTCTGTCGCGGGTCGGGTGATGACGATCGCGGGTTTCGAGTACAACCCTGATCATTAAATCACACGACCCGACCCGACCCGACCCGACCCGCGTTCCCTCTGGTCCAGTGTTTTTTTTTTGGTGATGTAGCAAAAGTGGCGATGATCCACAGTAAGATTTAGTCAAATTTGGCTACAAGCTAGAATAAAAATCTCGAAAATTTAGCACTTTTATATCTTTTTGGCTATATATAGCCAGGAAAAAAAAGGCTGCGAGTCTGGTCGTCGGCCGCGGTCCTGGTCTGCCGCGGGAGCTGCTCGGAGAGAAGGGCAAGTGTTGCAGAAGAAGACGAAGGTACTTCGTCTCTCTCTATCTCCCTCTCTCGTCGTCGGCAAAAAGAAAAAAACAAAAGAAAGAAAAAAAAGGCAAAACGCCTCCGACTCTTCCGCGCACACAAAAAAATTCGATGGACAAAAAATGCTGCTGTGGAGGTACGAGACGACGACGACGACGGGGATTGTTCTTCGCAGCGGCATTTGCTGCAGAGTAGCCATGAACTTCTTCTTCTTCTTCTTCGTTTGAAGCATTCATTCAGCGAGAAAGAAGAGTCTGGTGAGTGAGACTAGTCAGTCAGTCGTGAATGCAGCGGCAGCAGGCGGAGGCAGCATGAGATCGTTTAAGAAGTTCCGGGATTATGCGCTCCAGTCGCACAACAAGAGCAAGGAGAAAGCGGGCGGCGACCCCAATCTCCAGCATCTACTGCAACCCACACCGGAGCTCGATGAAGTCACCAGAGGCTTGCAGGTGCCCCAAGCTCACATCCTTCCCTTCCCATTCCTTTCCTTCGTTTCTCAGTCGGGTTGTACTTACGTGTTTCCTGATCCTTTGCTGCTGCTCTGTTTTTTTCTCCCCCCTCCCCTCCCTTTGGGTGTGTTTCTTGAGCTGGGTTTTACTTGTATGAGGTTATTAGGGTATTTTACAGCTTCACTTGGGATCTTGTTGGATGATGGGTGGGCGGGCTCTTCTTTTGTATTGAAGAATCAAGATCTGATGAGCAGACCCATCATCTTCTGAATGACCTAAACATCATCTGCTGCTGAAGGAGGAAGGAGGATCTTCAGATGGTCATTGTTGATGAAGGAAGGAATGATCATGATGCATGATGCAATTGGATTTAGTTTCTTCTGGAGATGGACATTTTGTACAATTGTGGAGCTATGTTGTCATCATTGTCGTGTGCTGAGAGTGTGCTGGTTGGTTGTGTATAATATAAGATTGTGAAATTTGTGTATGTGTAGGTTGTGCAAGGATTGCAGCGTCGATACAAAGGACTCGTCAGTGTATCTTCCCAAGTCTCAAGTTGTGCTTATGGTGCGTATACGCATTGTGTCCAACCAAGCTCTGAGAGCTATTACAAAGTTTCTACACAACATTGTACTTGCTTGTGGTTCAAGACTCTTTTTTGCTCAATGTCTAATCTTTATTATCATGATTACTTGTGGCTGTTGCAGACCTTTCTGTTGCAGTAGAAGAAATGGCAACCTACCTCATCAACTCATTTGGGCAACTTGATGAAGAAGAGATTGGTTAGTCGTTCATCTTCCTCTTCTCAATATTGAAGGCTCAAGCTATTTGGTCATCTTGGAATTGGAACCTATTTTGTTGCATAACATGTGGTGCACGACATAACCAAGGAACAAATCCATCCATCTGTGTGAAACAAAAACACGTGGTGAAGCCGAAGTGGTTCTAGTGGAATCTGGTGGAATCTGGCAGCAGACACTGGTCATCATGATTACATGCTTTGATGGTGCCTTTCTATCTGATGTTTTATCTTTCTTGAATGCCTTTATCCAACGAATCTTCTATCTCAGAAAGTTTTGGTTTCTCTTGTTGAAGCTCAAATGCAGCTGCATAAAAGGGTGCTTTCTGTGGCTGGGTATTTTTGTCATCCTAGAATGATAGATTATGAAAGTTTGTTGGAACAGATTTCATTTTGTTTGCTACTCTACTGTAAGGGAAACTCACTCATGAGCTCTCTTGTTTGGTGTCAGATTCTGAGTGATCATTCATCATCTAATGATGCTCCATGTCTGTTGGGGTTTCCAGGGAAGGTGTTCAAGATTGTTGGAAACGTGCAGTATGAAGTTTCCAAATCCTTAGACCTCTATGTAAGCAGTAGTAATAGTTTTTTTTTTTGCCTTCTGCTGCTTGTCTTGTGTAAAAACCTCAGGTATTTGATACCAGGGAATGACAATTCTTTAGAATTGTAAGCCTCCAATTTTGTTCAGGAATGCATGATGGGTGCCTTGCTCTATCCTTGCTATTCCATTCAGATTTGGATCTTAGGGTCAAAAGTTTGTTCCCTAAACCTGGAGAGATATGAATTTTCAGGCTTCCCATGTTGCCAAAACTGTAACAACGCCAACAGAAAATCTCATCAGTGAACTTCAGGCTGTCGAGGTTCGTTCCTGGGTGATATTGTACATTTTTTACTGGAAGCCCTCGTGAGAGACTTGGAGATTGCAGTTGTGATCTTTTCACAGCACACTTACTTGCAGCTGTGTAATGGCAGCTGACCCTAATAGGATTTGTGTACATAGCTCAGTTTATATTGTTGAGGGTATGATGGTTTGAACTCTCGTCTGTGATTGATAAAGTTCAAGTATTTCATGCTTTCTGTAGTCAATGTGCCTTGACTTCTTGTGTGTGCCTGTTTTCTATTCTCTAGTGATGAAGTCTTCTTTGATATTGTGGGCTTTGTGTTGATGCATGGTTTGTCAGTGGTGGATTGTTTTGTGAGATGGTGGCAATGTCCCACCCGACAACTAGTGTTGTTGGTCTGCTAATTTTGCCAGGTGGTTTACTTGTTGACAGGGGACTAAGAAACAGTATGATGAAAAGAGGCAAGGAAACTACACCCATTGAACTTCTACTCCCCAACTCTTGGTTGAATTATCTTCTGGGACCAACTCCCATAGCTTTTCAATTGATGAAATTTAGTGAACAAAAATCAACAGAATAGCAGTTTTGAGACAACTTGTCCCACTCAGTACTGTCACCTTCAATCTTTACAGATGACCTACAAATTGTTGTTGGAGCCATCAAAGGTTGTTCATGTGATGTCAACAGCATTTATTGTGTGTTGTTGCAATATGACAAAAACTGATGATGTGCAGACAAATTTTTGACCAACATCGAATGCGTGTTGCAAGAGGGAGGCTAAAAAAGGGTAAAGGAGACACTCAGAATAAAGTGGATGCCCAGAGTGATCAAGAATTACAAGCAGCAAAAGAAGATTTTGATAACGTTTCTAGGTTTCTGAGCTGTCGCTTGATCTCTTTAGAGCAGGGGCGCGCACAGAGCCTCATTACTCAGGCTGCTCGTCACCATGCTGCACAGGTAGGTACTCTTGCTTCTCTCATGTCATAGTGTTCAATTAAACTAGAAAGAAGCCATGTTCTTAATGCAGTAGATCCTTAAAAGGGTGATAGGGTGCAATCCCAGCAGTAAATTGCACATTTGGGTGCACAAGAAGGTGAAGGAACTGGTAGCTTGATACTTTCATGTTAGATCATTTCATACATTTTTTACTTGGCATCTTGCACCCAACTGAAGAGGTTTTTTTGCGGGTTTGATCAGATGCATCTTCTGACCAGAGGACTTACATCTCTCCATGGAATCGAGCCATTTATGAAGCAAATCAGCCAGGAACACAATATTGATCGGAGACTTAGTCCAACGGACAAAGAGTTGTTTGATGATGCAGATGATGATGAAGCAGGTTCAGTTGTTGATGTTGATGATGGCTCCTACACTGATGACCATGAACAAGAACATGAACAAGAGCTGGATGACGGGCAGGATTCAGGCTCTGAAAGCTTTGTGCATGTAAGTACAATTTTTGTATGAAACTTAGTGATGACCACAATCAATAGGCAGCAGAATAATGTAGTAGTGTCTGATAGTTGGAGTTACAGCTACTGTGGTTATAAAACAATGCCCTGTGATAATGCTGTGTCTGCTGTGATTTTTTATTTTCTTTTAGGAGGATAGAATTGCAGTAAAGTGGCAGACAAACCTTGTTGGAATGTTGAGGTTGCTTAGAAAATGGGTGTTTGAATTTCACACTCACAAATGCCTGTGTTCCCCTGTTCGTGCAGGAAGCTGGTGCACCTGTTGACTTGTCACAAGAATGGAATTCTCTTTTAGAAGCAACAGTCAGGCACAGCCAGAATGGCACCTATGCCAATGATGATGACATCTACTCTCCAGTGCATCATCCTTGGAAAGAGAATGGCAGTAGATCGGCGCCTACTTCACCCCTGGTTGTCGCTCCAGGAGTGGATAACATTCAGGAAATTGATGTAGATTCACCTGATCAATTTATTTCAGGGCCTCCTCCTAAAAGGTCTCCACCAATGCCTTCCAATGCCAACAGAGGACACAGCTCCAGTGGGGGAGGTATGCATCATGACATGCTTGCTCTTGAGTACTATCCCTTAACATCTGGCCACAGTCCAACAACCCATGGTTTAGAAACAACAGCATCGTCTCATTTGGAGAGCTCCATCCATGTAACTCCACCACCACGGGTTCATGGACAAACAACTAAAATGGGTGTCCCAATGTTGCAATCATTTGAGCCACCCCCGAATTCATGGCCCATGCCACTGCCACCGGAATCAACGACGTCACCCCCCATTGTCAACTTTGGTGCACCTCCTCTTTCCTCCTCAACCTCAAAAGGTTTTGTCACATTGAGCAGCAGCTCCATAGCACTATCTCAGAACAAGAAAAGGTACAGTCATTCTGGACCTTTAATATCTCCAGCTGCTCCATGGTACCGTTCCACTGTAACCAGCAGTGGACCGATTCCGTCAAAAGTTTCAAACAGTGGGCCTTTGGTGTCGTCTCTCGTGAACCACCACCACCATCACCACCACCATAGTTCTGGACAAAAGCAGTCTCCAGGACGACCCACATATAGTTCCCCACAAATATCTCCTCCTACTTCCCCACCAAAGATGTCAACAATACAAATCAGTGAGCTCCACAAGCTTCCTCCGCCACCTCTTAGTGCCAGCAGCTCATCAATGGTGGCAGTATGTGCTCCAAGCCCAATTGCCCACTCTGCTCCTTTGACTAGAGCTGCCCAGTCAGATCACAGTACTCTAAATGCCTCCCCACTCCCCTTGCCTCCTCTCAATGATGTTACTACAGGCAACTTCCCAACAGGAGGAAGAGCAGCTGTCAAGTTGCATAGACAGCAACGCTCTATGGGGCCATCGATCACAGAACTTTCACAGGTGACTGAGGAGGAGATCCCTTTCACATCATCTCGATGGGAAGAGACTGACACTCAAAAGAAGCAACCGTCAACTGCTTCTTGCCAACAAAATCAAACAGGCACTTCTGGCTCATCCCTCCAGGTTTGTCCTTTGTGTTGAGGCCAAAAAAGCAAAGGAATGTGAAACATCATCTTTGCCATGATGCATTTGTCTGTCTTTTTGACGATGAGGATTTTACAGTTTCTGGTAAATTGCTTTGTGCTTCTGGATCAATTTTGGGACCTGATGAAGTGGGGTATTTCATAGAGGTGAGCTTGATGGATTGGCTGCTATGGTGAACCTGCCTTCTTTCTCTAGCAGCTGGTTCTCTGACAATAGTGGTGAATTGATCTCCTCAGGTTCCTAAGCTCCAGAGGAGTGCTTCGGGTTCTGGAGGGACTGGTGTGTCATGGGGTGTTACAAATTCTTCTTCACTGGATTATAAAGCACCAGCAAAATCACACTTTGGATCAGTGGATATTTGCATGTGGAGGATTAGCACATCGCGTCATTCTTCTTCACCTGGTCGAGCATCAGCTTACTCTGTCACATCACCTACAAGTGGTAAGTGAATACCACACATTTGTGGGCTTTGTGGACAAATTTTAGGGTTGGATTTGGTTTCTGTCAAGACAAAGATAATCCCTTCAGTAGGAGAATACTACAATGTCTATAAATGGCTTATTGATGTTATAGGCAGAGTTAGGACATCTGAAACTCTAGACAAGTCTATATTTTATACTGGAATGAGAAAGGATTCATTTAGGCCTGTGCCTTATTTGGATGTTTTCAGCTGCAGCTGTCTATAGTGTGAAGGAGAAGGCTCAAGCAGGGAGTGCTTTTGAACATGGCAGGCGGTCACTGGATGGTAAGGTGCCAGCAAATGCCATTGACTCAAAATGGTCAAACTGGAGCTAGTTTTCATCAAGGAGAGAGATCTCTCTCCTTCCTGGAAGTGGGCAAGCAACATAGAAAACCAAAGTCAAGAAGGTGATGCCCTTCTGAAATTACTGTGAGAGTCGAAGTCTTTCCCCATGTGAGGTCCACATCCTGAATGTAGAGCTAGTGGGTGTTACAACTTGCTCCATATGCTGGGTAAATCTTGTTACTATATCCCCCCCTTTTCCTTATATATATTGCTCGCTCTCATAGCCACCCAGAGCACATGTGCAATCTTTAGTCAAATGTCCAGTTTCTCATCGATGAAGGTCGGCCTTGGTTTTTCCATCTCATGTAATATTGCCAACTAACAAAAATTGAAAAATCCTGGTATCTCCTTACTTGCAAGTTCTCACAGTGAGGTTTGGTTTCTGCGTCTGAGGATCCATCATTGTCAACTTGGTGTACCTCTCTCTAATGGATGTCTTGCTAACAACAGAAGCACTGGATTGCCAATGTTATCTAGTTTGTCTACCATGTGAGACAGAAGGTGACAGGAGAAACTGCATGGATTTACATAACCTAGCACTGGAGGCTTGCCATTTCCTCACAGGCTTCAAACTGATGATGAGTTTTCTTCATGATGGTGATCCTCTCACATGAAAGTAGTGCATCATGCTCCTCTCATGTAGATCATCCAGTCCTTAGACTTCACATCGACAAGTTGCAAATGTAACAACAGACTGGCTACCTAGCAGCTTGCTTGCTCACTTGCTCTTTTGAACACAAACTGAGTACCTACATACCTACTTGGAAAGATGTGTTGTTTGAGAAACAAAATTATGTAATAAAAGAAAACAGCGGGAATCAGACAAACTCAGAGTCTACAACAGAGATGTAGAGGAGCTTAGAATTACTGCCTTTGAGCTTTACTGTTGTTGATACAAATGCGCAGGAATGAGCACTGGAACTTACTGCTAAACTTTAGCAACCAAGCTATGGCTTAGATCTGTATGGCCTGCCTGTGAGGACAATGGAAAATCCTTCCCATCAGCCGCCACTGATGGGTGGAATTAGGGCAAGTTCATCACCATCCTTGACAAGCATGGGTGGTGCATTTTTATCAACATAACTATCATTCAAGGCAAGAGTCAAGCAAGAAGCAAGAGATTTGAGTGCAGGGAAGCGAGTTAGGATGTTCTCCAAGCATTGTGCTGTTGTCCAACCATCGTCAATGTCAAGAGACACTTCCGAAACTCCTCCTGCCAGCTCCCTGGCATGGGCAAATAACAGAGCTCTTACCCTAATCTGCTTTTTCTCCGTCCTTCCGCTGGGACTCCCTCCTTGCCGCCGCCGCTGCTGATGATGAGCTCCTGCTGCCTCCTCCTCCTCTCCTAATCTTTCTACTTCATTTAGCTCCATTGTTGTTGCTCAATCCCTGTGATTCCTGGATTCTAAACCGTAAACCGTAAACCGTAGCTTCAATTGTATTCTTCTCTATGGCTTGCAAGAAGCTCGTTGCTCTCAAAACTTTACATGTTTTAATCTCTTCTTCTATGGGGGTTGGGAGAGAACTTGGGTGCTCAATTCTTCTGTCAGGAGGAAGAATAACTAACCTTGGATGCGCAAGTCTGCTCTTCTTCAACAGCAAGACGACAGCTTGGAAGCTCAATCCTCCTGCTCTTCTTCTCTATGTCAAAGATGAGAACAAATTCGTAGAAGAAAAAATTTGATGCTCAATTTCTGCTCTTCTTTTTACAGCAAGAAGAAGACAACTTTGAAGCCCAATCCTCCTCTTCTCTATGGCAAAGATGAGAAACTTTCATACAAGAACTTTTGATGCAAAATTTCGGAATTCTTGAACTGCAAGAAGGAGACAATTTAGAAGCTCAATTCTGCTCTTCTCTATGCCAAGATGAGAAACTTTTGTAGAAAAACTTGGATGCTCAATTCTGCTCTCGCTTTTTAAGACCAAGAAAAAGACAACTTTGAAGCTCAATTAGTAATTCTGCTCTTGCTTTTAAGAGCAAGAAGAAGACGGACACCTTTCAGGCTCAATTCCTGTTCTTCTCTATCGCAAGACGAGATCTTTTTTTGGGTCCGCTTGATTTTGGTCCTCTCGATTAAAGAAGACTGTGCGCTACAACCAGCCAATTCCTGTTGTCCTCTTCCCCTTGAAGAATTCAACGTTGAGAGGCAGCCGAGGCTACACCTAGTCCTTCACACCTGGAGGCACGCTAGGGTCTAGGGTTTAGGTACACTGAACATTCCAGAACTCCGAATAAACTTTTCTTCCCTTAACTCAGAGCCCCAAACCCTGACAGAGTTAAGTAACTTTTCGAAGTTAACTTACTTGTCTTTTCAAAGTAACGTGACACTGGAGAGTGCATTCCATTATCCTCCAAAAGATGCAAGCATTTTCCATCCTAAGTTGAGTGACAAAAATAGGTTTCGCCACCTCTTGACTCCCCCCCTCTTCAAGATCCACCTCCCATTCCCAAAGCTGATATATTGCAAGTTGTCAATAGTTGAGTGAGGAAACTCAATATCCTTCCTTGTTTATGAAATTTAACCCATTTGCCATCCTATAGGATTTTATTTTATTTTTAAAATTTTGGTTGTATTTTCATGTTTTTTTGTGGTTTGTTTTGTTTTTCAATAAAGTTTGATAGGGTTACATCATTTGAGGATGTGATGTTGTTATCACTTTGAGCAACTCCACTAGTAGTGTGTCAAGTTGTGATCACCATGTCATAATCGTTTAGTGTGTTCAATTTAGTACCTTTGATGAGCAATTTTTTTCTTTTTAAAGACATAGCATTGTCTAGCAATTTCATGTCAAGCAAGTTTACTATAGGTTTAGAAAGCCCACATGTGCATGTGTCAATAGTGGAGGTCTTGTCAACAAAAGAGAGGGCAATGCCAAATCCACAACTACTATAGTAAAAACACGTTTAAGAACCAACTTTTGTGGAATTCCAAAGAATAATGTAATAATAGTTCAACATTGAATTGAGTAGTATCTATAACATTTAAACTATGGACCATGAAGAATCAACTTGCTTTGACTTCTCTCTCTTGAGCCCACTTGTTGAATTATGGTAATTCTTGATCTCAACTCATAACTCCAGAGCATGAAATCCTCTCATTTCCATATCTCAATATCAAGAAGTTGTACAAAGAAATAATGGCAACACAAATTATCCATTGCAAGTATATCCCAACAATCCCCAAGTTCTTCAAGTTACACATCAATTCCTTTTAGAACTCCCACCTCCTCCTTTTCACACACACACCACCACTTTGTCCCAATAGTGCAACATTTTTTTCCACCCAGTCCAATTACCATAATAAAACCACTCTCAGAACCCCTTATTTTTTCATCATTTTCTTCAACTAGTCCCTACATTATGCAACACGATTTGTTTACACCTAAGAGAGGGCTATGGCACAGTGGAAAAACAAGGCATTCTACTCTAAAAATTTCATGGAGTTAGGCCATTCCTCCTTCACAAACCTCCTCCTTGGAACTTATTGTAGGAAAAACCCCCAATAAACATACAAACTTGAAACTATCAAGAAAAAAAAATGCAAAAAAAAAAAACTCAAACTTTAATGCAGGAACTTAACTTCACAATGTAAGAAGCCCCTTCATATATTGCAACGTTCACCCTCCATCAATCACCAACTCCAAAACAATGTAAGATTCCACTTGATCAACACCGAGCATTATCACAACCATGAAGAAAGCAAAACAAAGTTCAACAACACAACATTAAAACAAAAAAGTCAACAAATGAAACATAGTGGTTCCGTCAAATGTTTCATGATGATCAATCGTCCCTTACTTTGGCATTTTTCGTCGGTTCAAAATATCGTAACTTTTCATCCATAAGGTTGTTTTTTCATCTAAACCTTTATTTGGGCCTTGTTCACACAAAAAAAAACTTACACATTTTAAGGTCATAGTCCCACCAACTTCACATGAAAAACATTTCTACACAAGCCTTGTGCTCCTCACACCTCTATTTGCATCCTTTGCTTGATGTTCTTTCATTCAAACGATGTATATGTTTGCATCTTTCACTTGATGTTTTCTTTTTTTCATTCAAACAACTCCATGAACACTTGTATTAACATTACAATTTAGAAGCATTATTTACATATGAAAACATTGAAAGACAATGTAAATGTGAACTTTCATTTCAAGAATACATGCAAAGGACCATGGACTTGAAGAATGTGAATTGCACATCTATCATTGAGTGGTAACTTAATAGATAGTGGTGATTTGATACAACATCTATGGCCATAAGAAGGCATGTCACATGAATTAAAACAAACGATCATTGTTGCATTGCAACATTATTCATTGCAACAAGCAACTCATCATGTAATGACTTTGCCTTTTATGTAGGTCCAAATTCTTTTTCCCTTACTACATCTATAAATTATCGTCTAGATGTACACCCATCCATCATATGCACACATAATAGTTAGAATGTCACTCACTTATTCGCTCTAGTTCAAGCCATAATTTTATGCCCAAATCCTATTTGAATTTCAATCAATTTTTAATCATGAAGACACTCACTAGCTCATGCTAGTGCATAATGGAACATGACCAATTTTCCTTAGTTTTATATTTTCATCCTAACCAACACATTAGTCCTTGAGTTCTATTGTTCAATGTCACTTTATCATTTTCAATCTAAATTTGATCCATCAAGCTTTGAATGTCACCCTAAAAAGTTTCAAATATGATTGCCTTCATTCTTTTGAGTCTTTTTGTACAAACTCAAGTTTAATTGTGTTACAAATTGAATAGTTTGCTTCCATGGATGGGCTTTGAGCACCTTTGTATATTATCTATGTGTCATGAAAAACTCCACTAAACTCCATTACAAATGCAAAATGAGAAGTTGGTTTGCTTGAAGGCACATTGGGAAAGAAATGTGGGTGTTGGTGTGAAAGTTTGAGATGATGATGATGATTCCAATGCATTAGATGTAGCAATAGAATTGGTTGCAAAACTTGGGGGCACATCCTAGCTCAAATAACAGTGCAAGTTGTGCATCTATTCTACATTCTGTTGTCACACATATTTTATTATTTTAACACATGCAAGCATACCGACAACATTATAAACAACACAAGGTTAGATTGGTTTTTGAAAACCATTGTCTTTTTCAATTTCAATGAGGCCATGACTATTGTGGCACAAGTTTATGCTCCAAGTACTTCCTCCCTTGCTTTCACACTATGGTCTATTTGTTGTTACCATGTATTCATAAAGCTTTAGAGCTTAATGCACACCTTTTGCAATTTCAATTATAACATTGTCCTTGATGTTCATAGCCTCATTTGTTCAAGGTCACTTGATTATAGTGACCTTCACTTTTCAATTATTTGAGCACTGAAAAACCACTATGAACCGGAACCAATGATGGACAAAAGTGAACATTTGTTTATTTCCTTGCTTCACCCTATACAATCCAACATTTTTTATAATGTGTCATCTTTTAACATCTTTGATTTGTTCAACACAACCACAAATGCATAAATTCCAATAAATGTTAACATGTCATGTTTGATTTGGCACCATTTGCTCTCCAAGCTTCATGTTGGTTTGTCATCATGACCCATGATCTTGTTTGTTGCATTATGAACAATTACATAATGCCAAAATGTGCTTGATTTCTTGCCATTCCTTATATATGAATGTTTTGTGAAATGTGAATGAACAATATTGTAAATTGTCTATCCTCATCTACAACAACAAAATTTCCTTTTGTTGCTTATTCATGGTGGGTCATGTGGTATGGGGCATAGAGGTGGACAAGGGGGGAACATGGTGACTATTGATTAGGTGTATACGAATGAATTTGGAGATGTGCTAAAAGGCACATTTGTAGCCAATGATTCAATATTTTCCTTAAGGCTAGAATGTCAATTATGACAACATAGTTGTTGTTGGGATCAAATCAAAGGCATGAAATCAACAACATCATTAGATTGTGGTCCGATGATGTTATAATGAACCACATCTACTCCTTTAACATTTTGTTTATTTACTACTTATTTGGAAAAATCTTGGAAAAATTATTTTTACAAAAATTTCAAAAATATTTAAAATATATATTATACTACTATGTTAAGGTTCATGTTATTTTTTTTCATTTTCAAATCTTTTCAAGAAGTTGTAATAGTGTTTTTATACTTTAAAAGCTACAAAAAACATTGATTATAATTAATTTTGAAATGTTTTTGGGTTTTTTTTATTGATTTCAAAATTTCAAGATATGTATATCAATATATTGAAAATAAAATTGTACAAAAACAACTCCATTTCTCAATTTTAAATAAATATTAAATATGCAAAACTAAGTAGTGGTTACAATTGTTTTGGTATATGTTAGCATGGTTAGGCCCATTGGTGTTATTGGAGCATGTGTTAAACCCCTATGGAGTTACTTTTAAGAACATTTGCAACATTAAAATGAACTATACATAGTTATGAATAAAATATGGAAATCAAATAATGTGAACAAAATCTGGGTTCAATGAAATGTAAAGGGCCAATAATTTTTTTTTGACTAGTTAGCAATAACAATTGGGCCAAATTGTTGACATTTAATAAAATTTCATTTAATATTGTCCATTTTTCATGCGTTATGGGTGAGTATGAGAGGATAATTAACATTGTATGTTGGATGTAATAAACATTGATAAAAATTCAAATAAGGGTTATGGATGGAGATGCTTTAACACTTACTTAGTAATTTCTACTTGCTAGCACATTCACTCCTACAAATGATATGTACAAGTGAAAATTGGAGGAGTGTCACAAATATGTGAAGATAAAAAAAAGTAGCAAACACATGTGGAGCTTCATTTTTTCCAACCATGAACATTCATGTCTAAATCATTTCTTGTAGTTTTGATTTGTGATTGTGTATGCATAATTTATTTTGTGCAACTTTCATTATGCTTGTAAGCGTAATGGATCTTTCAAATATAGAAGATTGTTTCATATAATTCAACATTCATGCCGTGTTTCTAAATGAAATAGCACAAAACAATTTGAACACACCTTAATTGAATCCAATGTTTCTACTACTAGATTTTGGTGTTGATGCCACTTTCACAAATATGTAGTTCATCATTGCATCAACCACAATTTAGAATTAGAAATTACAAAACAACATGTTCATGCCTCTTGTCAAAGAACTTGAGGATTGGATTTTGGTTCCAATATATTTCACACATGTGCTAGTCTATATGAAATTGTTATGTCAAGCATGGATATATATATACTAAAAGGAACACCAATCAAACTTCAATGTTTTGAAACATTGATTTTTGCCACAATTTCAAGTCAACTAAATAATTCAATTATGTGATCCATATTGAATATCATCCAAATTTATAAGCCTTTCCCATCCATATAAGATTATATAAGGTTTACATGAGAAATGTTTCTTGAATTTGAATTTGAATGAGATGAAAATGGTGTTGTAGAACTAGCACAATTTTTTATATTTGTTAATGTTCTAAGAATTCTCTTCTCTCCATCTCTTGGTTCCACATTCCTTGTATTAGCATAATACTATTTGATGAATGTAAAGCTCTTAAATTCAAGAAGAAAAAAACCAAAACATGAGCCTATTCATTATATGGGTTGCCTCCCAAGTTTTGTATTTTCCTTTGGTTCATCATCCACAAAAAAGTTGAAAATTGGAAAACTCCCCAAAATAACAAATGTGAGGTTGGAGAGCCTCCCCTTAGGTGCGAAGGGGAGAACTTTGGGCAAAGGATACAGGATAAAATGAGGTGATATTGGGAACACCCTTGGGAAATGTCATGGGAACATGAGGAACATCATTGGGAATGTAAGAATTAAAAAATTCCATCCCTTGACCACCTCCCCCCACCCCCCAAAGGGAAAAAGATGAACGCTCTAGGGTGTACATGCTCAGTCATCTCATTGGTTGCATGTATATTCTATTCCTAGACATGGTCGCCACCATTTTTTTTTGCCTTAGCTAATACCTTTTCTACAAAGCAAACCATACCTATTTAGTTACTAATCAATGAATCAAATTGGCATAAAGAGTGGCAAAGAAAGTTGGTTTGAATATGGTTTATAGTGCCATCAATATAATTATTGAGGTTAAATGTTGAAATTCAATGAGAAGATGTTTCTTTGAACTCAATGAGCATTGCCAAAAATATTCAAGAAAAAGTGACAAAAGTGCAAAAATTTTGAGGTTTAGGCCACATGACATAAACAAGTTACAAATGTGAGAAATATGAAGAAAGGTTGGGAGCACAATTGATTGGAAATTATGTTCAAAAAACATGTTTGGGAGTGTTCCTTTTAGGAATTTCTTTATGTAGCCTAAGTGGTGATTATCCATAGGAAAATGAAGCAAAAATAGCAATCATTCCTAGGAAAATGTAGCCAAAAATATGGCTATAAACCAGATGTGAAGTAAAAATCTTTAATCAACTGTCTATATTCATGACAGAGCACATAGAACCAAATATAGAAATCTGATGATTTTTATTTTTATTTTCTTGCTTTTAACTATCGAAATGCTCCAAAGTCAGTTCATTTTCAAAATTTCAATTTTTTTTTTTTTTTTCATGTTTTGGCGAAATTTCACCAGTTAAAAAAACGTTGCTGCCAATGTAGATGCTGTACCTGCAACCAGGCTGAACCAGCATAGTAACTTGGAAGACCTTATTGAGTAAGACCTCTTCAAGCTAATAATTAACCAAGGAAATATTAATTTTGAACTCTGAGACCATGATTTATTCTTGGGTTGAGATAGCCTATCTCAACTGTTTAGAAGCAACCCCAAATGTTTTTTTTAGGGTTTTTAGTTTTTACCATGGTACCAGTGTAGGTAAGGCCTGAAATCTGGAAGAGGCATTGCTCAAGAATGTAAAGCCTAGGTACCAGTGTAAGTGCTGTGGTACACCCAATGCAGGGAGCTGCAGTGAAAGATCATTAGGCTTGTTCCGTAGTACAACGGTTCCATAGATCGAATTGTTCTACGGAACAAGCCTCATCTCCATCTCCAGTTAGGAATGTGGAGAGCCGCCATTCTAGAGATGGATTCTACCATGGCCTGTTCCGGACTGTAAAGGGTTTTCCCCCACTGTTGAATCACATCTCAAGCATGTTCTCCACCATGGATTCCCATTACAAGTGAAACTGACCACCTACTACTAACAAGCCCCAAAATGTGGGCCACAGTGAACCAGCACCCACCACCGCACCATCCACTGGATGTCTATCAACACTCAGTTGTGGATGAACCTCAACTGAGTTAGTATATGGTTCTACCTTGGTAACCAATTATGTAAGAAATAGGTCTCATATATAGGTGGATAGGTAGGAAAATAGGTAACTACTAGGTAAATAGTGGTTTATACGTAGGTAAGGGCTGTTTTTACTACTTACCTACTAACAACCTGCTTGAGGGTTGTTAGTAGGTAGGTAGTAAAAAAATAAAGCAACTGAGTTAACCACCATGGTTAGCTAGCTAGGGAACTGGAAGCCAACAGAGAACTGTTTCCTGATCACTTATGATCCATCCTTCATATGGTGGGTGCTGGTTCACTGTGGCCCAAAAAGTGCCTGAATTGGACACTGAAACGTGCTACAGTCTATGAACTGAGTAGCGTTCCTCACTTTTAATCCGGGCTGGACAAAGAGGCAAGATATAATGTGACCTCCAAATATACTTAACAAAAATTTCTGAGTGCCTTGTATGTAAGGTAAAGCACACAGGCAAGCGGCCTTACCGAAATAAGGGCCCATGTGAGGCCCAAGGTATACCAACTATTCATGGTCTATTTATTTATAACTACAATTACTATAATTCTCCAATTATCTATGCTCCGAGGATAATTCTTTAACCCAAAGCTTATTGAACATTGATGATATTGGATTCAACATGTGGCACTTGCCACATTCGAAAAGTAAGTCAATTTTACTTTGGGGATTCATAACTTATTTTTATTAGTTCCTATATATATGTATGTGTGTGTTTTGGTTACATGTTGGTTTTTGGTAATTATTTACTTGAGGATCCTTTGTCTTTGAGACACCATCCTCTTCATTGAATCCTTGTTGCCCACCCCCACTCTTGAGCTTCAAAAACCCACCCTTGCTTGGCTCAAAAGAAGAATAATTTCTTCATAAGATTCTGAAGGAAATCAGTGCCATTTGCATGGACAAGTTTAGTGATCCCCACTTGCTTTGTGATTTTTGCTGCTTAACGCCATATACCAAAAAATGGAGTATCTTTTTCCATTATGATAAACCTTTTCTTCTTGAGCATTGGTCTTCACCAAGTTGGGATTTAGAATAAGAAGTTCTTTCAGGATTTCTTTCTTCCTACCCCTCCCTCCTCCTAACAAAGGGAAAAGCCTTCGGAAGAAGAAGAAAAAAAAAAACACCTTTGTTGTCTAAAAAGGGTGAGAAATATCACCATATTGAACTTGAGGGGAAAAGGAAAAGTTTCAGACGAAAGAAAGGACTTATTGCAATCAACATGAAATAGAATCCATTTCTCCTTCTAACAAGAGAATTCTTCAGATTGTTGGCACAAACAAGTGGTATGTCACACTGTGGCCTTGCCATTTACATAAAAAAGTATCTTAAGGCAAAAGCAGAATTATGGAAACTCAAACATTTCACCATGCAAAAATATATAATCTTCAAAAAACCCTCTAAAAGAAACCAAAATCCTTTGAGATATTATAACTCTGTAACTAATCTCGAGTTTCAAAAATCCTCATATAAAAATAGACCTATTATTACCTAGGGGCCCAAATCCTTCAAGCTACTATATACTCTATAATGAATCTAAACACAATATCCTTGCCTACCAAGGCAACACCAACAAAATCACAGCTATTTGAAATTTGACCAGATCTTTACGCCTGGTAAAGACCTCCAAGGGGCCGATTCTACGAATTCAGGTCTCGCCCTCAGCTCTTCCCTCACATTGGATAACCCATTCTGTATGAAGTAGGTCATAGTTATGGGCAGATACCTAGGAAACTAGGTTTCCAAAATGTCTTGTATCGGGTTTTGCTGTGATACCCGGCGGGTCCACCTCGGGCAGGAGATTTACTTCCGGAACTCTTCGGGCATCACCCTGCATGCAACAACTTGCAAGCAGTTTGTTGGTTAGTAGGTATTTAAATATTAAAAAAAGAAACTGAGCTAACCACGATGGTTGGCTAGTTAGGGAACTGGAACCCTACAGAAAACTATTTACTGAGACGACTTATTAAGTACCATCCATCTATGAAATGTCAACTCTACATCCATGTGACGAAATCTGTCCTGTACTTTTGCCTCCTGAAATTTCTTTAATAATTTGGTAATAATTATTTACCTCGTTATAGTTTGGCATGCAGCCACCATGGCAAAAAGAAAAGGAATGGGAATACTAATAATAATAATAAGAGTTTTTATTATTAAACTCTTATATAATAGTAAGAGTTTTGTATTATATACTCTTTTATATTATATTATATCATATTATGACCACGCCAACCAAAACGTGTGCGTTAGGAGTTGGAACACGACAACTGCAGCGCAACACCAAAAAGCAAAAGGAGCAAACGCAAATGCAAAACAGAAGAAGCCTCATCAGAGCGCCAAACCCTAATTCCGTAAGCTCCTACCACCCGCGCGCACTTGGGCCCAGATGACCACCTCGCTGCTACGCATCACATATCTCCTGCTGCAGAGAAAGCAGAAGGAAAAAAAACCAGATCGAGACAGCAATAGCCTTCTACTCCGGGGTGAGAGATAAAGAGATCGCTTCTGAGAGAGAGAGAGAGAGAGAGAGAGAGAGAGAGAGAAGGAAACGAGGATAGGAAGAGAATGATGAGGGATTCTACTTCCCTTGTGGAAATTATTGCTGCTGCTGTCTGAATCTACGGAGTGAGATCCGCTTGGGGTGACAGACATGGCTGCTCGATTGTCGCCTTCTTCAAGCATTGATGATGCCACCAGCACCTCAGGTAGTAGTAGTAGTATAGGCTACATGGAACACACCGTCTCCAAGCTTGACACGCTCGCAGGAGTCGCTATCAAGTATGGTGTCGAGGTAACGAACTCTCTCTCACGCTCTTTCCAGTCTCAAATTTCCACTTTGTAGTTGTGAGATCTATCTCATTGGAATGAAGAACAAGGGCATTTCTTGATCTTTGGATTGACTGAAATGGGTGGGTCAGGTGTGGGGGGGGGTGGGAAAGATGATATTCTCAGGAAATGACATTGCATTGGAAGCTGAAACCCCCCATCAGTGTGTGTGCAAACCATACTCTGATAATCTGAGTATTCAAGTCCTTGAAGATGTGGTCATGACCCTGTGCTTTGCAGGTTGCAGATATCAAGCGCCTGAATGCACTGACCACTGATTTCCAGATGTATGCACTCAAAACATTACGGATACCTCTTCAAGGAAAACATTCCCCTTCAGCTGCTGCCCACAAAAACTCATCTGGTCGTACGCGGTATGTATGTAGCCTTCACGAAGGAGATGTCTACAGAAAGAAAGCATGCAACCAATTTGGTTTATCTTGAATGTGTTGAGGCGATCTGTTTCTTTACCCCCTCCAACTCTTGGAGCTACTGGCAAGGCCAAATCCTGTAGACCATGTGACTGAGGAGCAGCAGCCAAATGCAGATAGAAATTTCATTTCTGGATGACATGTGCGCATGCATGCATGCCATCTTGTGTGACCCATTGAGGATAAATCTTAGCTTTTCAACTTGGGGATTGCAGGTATGCAAGTTCATCTGTCGATCGTGGTTTGCAGTACTTAGCCAGTGGCCCACAGTCAACTTCCAACAATGGCATCAGGTACAGATCTCCCGAGAAGAGAGCTCCTACATCTGCCATGGGATTGTTGAGAGGATACTATGGACTAGCATCCATAACTGGAGCAGGTGGTGAAGGAACAGAGATGGATGTGTACAAAACTGATGCTGAGTTCCTGTATGAAGATCAGCCACACGTGCCTCATGTAAAATTGGCACTGAGTGCACACAACCGGAGACATTCCACTGGAGGTCACAGAGAATTTTCAGCTTTTGGATTTGCAGAATCTTGTGGCAATCAGCTCAATGCTCTCTGGTCTTCTCCAACTCCTGAAAAACATGCCTCTAATTCTTGTTTATTGATGACACCAAGTAAAGATCCTCTGCATGGAGAAATTGAAGTCGTGAATGAGGCAGCAGAGAGACAGATGAGTGGAAGGTCTGTCCGGCGGCGTTCAAAAAATGAGATGGGCAGTGATGAGGTTATGAACGTTCGAGAAAGGGTTACTTTACTCATGAAGGGTTCTACTTCAAGACCAAAAGAACTGACAGCAAACTTGCCTCTGCCACGTCCAGGCCTTTCAACATCCTCAAATGGATCACAAGATAACAGTGATGGAGTTGGGGCATCATCAGGAATGAAGGCCTCAGGGGCTGCAGTTCGGGGCAGCAAGGGAGCTGCAGACAGCCTGATATCTAAGGTAAGGAGGTCTGCAGGTGCAACAAGCCTGCAAGAGGCAGGAAGCATCATCACTGCTTCTCCTTCTGTGCTCTCACCTGCACTTCCTGGACCATCCAGTGTTTTAGGTCTTACCTCTGCTGTACGTCGTTCGAAGGCTGCTTTAGACTGAAATCTCTACACTATTTTTTCTCCAGTTCACAAGGGACAAGTTTCTCGGTGCAACCTTTTCAAGAAGGTTGTTCTCTCCCATCCCACTCTCATGTAGGGTGGTCTGTCATCTTATTGTTGATGTAGATTTTTTAGGGTTAGCAGGCACTTCATATGAATAATGCAAAGGGCAATTCAACTTGCACTGAAAGATCTTTAGGATATTGGATTCTTCAACCCTCTTAAGGGAACAGTAGCAAACAGATAGATAGCTCAATTGTTTGGGTCCAATTGTTGTAATTGGGGACTTCCAATTGTCATATGTCAACACATTTTTTGGTTCTAGAGTGGGTTTGTTTCAGCAATTGAAATGAGACTCCTTATTGAGTATCCATTCTTGTCACAGGTAAAGATCTTAGGAGTTCAAAGCATTTCTTCAACCACTAGCAATATTTTAGAACAAATATGGGGAAAATGGGGAAAACTATAGATTTAGTTAGAGGGAGGGTTGTTGTGTGAGACTCTTCTGAGTGCTATTTTTTTATTGAAATTGTTTAACCTTTAAAGCAGCAATCAGACCTGGTGTTAGGTCTCATAGTGTTAAGCTAACATCTAGATAACATCATGTAAGAAAAAAATTGACCTGTGTTAGTCCACACAGTTTAGGGTTTAGGGTTTAGGTCAGTGCTGACTAACATGGACGTCACATTCATGGTTTTTCTAGGTGTGAATGATTAGCCCAGAAGTTAAACATTCTTATGTGAATGCAACAAAATAATTGTCTCTCTTAACATTAACTTAGCATCAGGTCTGCTTGTAATTAGAGTGTGCCAACATATACTTGAGCAAATTCTAATCCATTGCACCATATGTCGAACATTAGATATCTAATGCACTAATTTGTAACGAGGTTTGAACTTGGTTAAGAAAATATTGTTCCAATCAATCAACATCTATGTATGGACAGAACCAACAATCAAGTACATGCTAACCAAATTTGTCCTTTGCTCAAACACCCATTCAAATTACAAAGAAGAGGAGATGAACCTTCAGAAATTTTATGGCTTGAAATTGCCTCCGGTATGTCACAACTCAAACACTTACACCTCAAACTGAATGGTTTTCCCTACTTGCCAGTTCATAGCTGGTGGAAAGAAAATTTCTACCCCAATCCTGATCCACATGAATTATATTCAGATTACCTTGAAAGAGTTTTGTAGAGTTCACAAAATCACAAACAAAAGAAATCATATTCAGATTACATTGGAAGAGTTTCATGGAGTTCACAAAATCACAAACATAGGTTTCCTTGCCATAGTGAGACTCTTACTAAGGTTATGAATTGCCTCGAGCATAGGTAAGCCACAAGACAACCCCGATACGATTTCATAATATGGATGATGTGCTCCCCTTACGCCTTTCCCACCTTCGGCATGGGCAAACCAACACTTATACTAGTACCAACTTGACATGAAACGTGATTTGTGTGACACCTAGGTGGTCTAGGTTGCCCTTTTTGGGAGGGGAGATTTTTCTCTCTACTAGTAGTAAAAAAAATCAGTGGATGATGTTCAAAAAATCATCCACTATCCTTCCTCATTTTAAGCTTTTAGGATTGCATTCCCTATTTTGGCATTACACATAACCATATGTCATTATTATTTTTACTCTTTTTTAATCTATAATTAGTTCAATCAGAAATAGGTATGATTAGTGCATTTACTAATATGGTATGGAACATAACACCATTAATGGTAATAAGATGTTCTGATTTGTTGTCTCCAAAGTTTTGTGGATCATATTCAAACCAGGGTTTTTATTTTCAACTTTCAAAAATACTTATCCTATCTAGGAGGAAGCATTCACCATGCCCTAAATGGCTACTTTGGTGATATGTTTGTAGGACGGGTGGGCAACTTGGTTTTTTATTGTCAAGACATCTGGCATTTTTAATTTTTAATTTTAATTTTTTTGGGTGTCTATGGCTATGTCAAAATGTGCAATGTAGTTTAATTTTGGTGTGTGTGTTTGGTCCACCTAAGAAAATTAGGTAATTCTTAAATGTTCTAAAAATCTTCCTAATGATGAACAAGTTCCTTATGGTGGGATTTGGGCAATATGACTTGTGGGGGAATTGAACCCCTAAATTGCCCACCACAACACAAGGCTTATCTTGTATAGTTCACATATGTCACACATACATATTGCACAAGACAAGTAACAAAATAAACAAGCAATGTTTAATAACCTACTTGCTGAAAATAGATTTACTAGGGAATTGAATCCCTAAATTGCTCACTACATCACAAGTTATTTGCAAAATAACAGTACATACATACATAGCATACACAATAACAAAACTTATTAGAAGTTAATACTTACTAGCTTACTACCATCAACAAAGAAACAAAATTTTAATGGAAACAATAGTTGTGCTAAGATCATGGAAGTTGAATGTAAAAAGAAGAAAATCTCAAATTTTCCAAGTAGAAATTATGCTTCAAAGCCATATTAGGATATCATATCCTTTCATGTAGTTGGTTGCATAGGTAATCTTGGCAAAGGTATTTTGATCAAAGCATTTATACTTACTAGTGTGAGCCTGGTGCATAATGCACCCCCCTTGGCGGACAAAACCCATCAAAAAAAAGAAAAAGAAGAGGTCCAGGCAGTTTAACTGACATAGAAAACAAAACCCATAAAAAAAAATGAAAAAGAAAAAAGGGTCCGGGCAGTTTAACTGACGCAGAAAACAAAACCCATCAAAAAAAAAAAAAAAAAAAACCGTACAAAAGTAGAAAATACCACACAAAAAAAAAAAACAAAAAAAAACAAAAAAAAAAAAACAAACAAACAAACAAAACAAAGGTCCGGGCAATAAAACAAAAACAAAAAACAAAACCCAAAAAAAAAAAAAAAAAAAAAAAAGCCCGGGAAATAACACAAAAAAAACAAAACA
>Ga0116229_10001862_pt1 | contig 33739 bp, 21 predicted proteins | sample S1TSphgellanicum_3_FD_87313 | JGI IMG/M metagenome (GOLD analysis project Ga0116229, IMG submission 87313) | Host-associated microbial communities from peat moss isolated from Minnesota, USA - S1T2_Fc - Sphagnum magellanicum MG | ecosystem: Host-associated > Plants > Peat moss > Unclassified...
GAAGAAGAGCAAAGCCGGCACTGCGTAGACTGGGACCGGCATCGAGAAATGAGCTTGAGGAGCTGCAGCTGCTGAGGCAGTCTGCTGCTGCACCCGATTCTGGTCCTCGACCTGCACGCAGTCTTGCTGCATCCCACTGTCGAGGTTCGGAACCATGTTGAGATCGAAGTCCATCCTGCAAGGCATGAAAGTCCGGGGTGCAGCTTCGTGAGATCACCAAAACAATTGTTCCCACATGATCGATGACACTGCACACGACTTCAAAAGAATCCCAGAACTATTCCATGCGATCTCGAACTGAAGAACGCTACACATACCTGTGTAAGGATCAAAGCAACAAAGATGATCGGAAAGCAAACAGCAACTCGAGAGCTGTTCAAGAGTTTGTTGCGACCACAAGCAGTAAGTGTAACCGCCTCCAACAAACCTGCAAACAAAGACACAAACAGAAGAGAGTTGATCACTGCACATGTAATATACGATGTCTGACATGAAACTACACATCTGCATCATGCATTAGTACGACAGTTCTTCAAACACCGGCCTCCTGCAGAAGTTCTCCCAAAAGTTTGACAACTGTGCTAACAGCAAAAGTTAGACGCAATCGATCGAGAAGTTTATACGTGAACCCCGCTACTCACCTCTGAGTCCACGCACCCCGATGGCCTACAACCCCTGCAAGCACTCGAGACACTCAGTGCAGGTACTACAATGATCGGAAAATACAGCAGAAGCAGCAGGAAGCAAAGCTTTAGTACTGCATATTGAAAAGCTATCTTTAGAGCCGAAAAAAAACAGTAGTAGTGCTCAAAAACTCAGATCACCATGAAGAGCTCCAACTGCACCACACAATCTCACACAAAATGCAGCCCAGAAACGACAGATCACAAGAAGAGCGAGAGAGAGAGAGAGAGCGCGCGAGAGAGCGAGAGCGAGGGAAGAGACAGAGTGAGCGAGCTCGGAACCTCGCGACTTTGGCGGCGAGCGAGGGAGGGAAGAGACCCGGGATTTTTTTGGGTCCGTTTCTTCGGGTCGATGTACTCACTCGGGAACCGTTGGTTCTCAGTCAACGAAAGGCACTCAACCGGTCAACGCACTGGCAACATCCCCAGTTGTGGTACACAACAATGTTGGGGAAGTACCCACTTTGGCAAGTAAGAACTGCCACCAGTTCCAGTTAGTAAGAACTGAACTGGAACTGGGTTGCAATTGGAACAGGAATTGGAGCTTGGTTTTGTTTCTTGAAGAACCAGACCAGTTCCCAGTTGTAATTAGGTGTGGAGCCAGAACTGGAATTGAGATTTTTGAAAAATAAAAGTCACTAGAATGGGTGGCTAACTGGCAATCAGGGTTGCAGAACTGGACCTGGAACCAGAGTCCTAGTTCCATTAATGTGTGAAACTGGAACTGAGATAATACTAATTTATTTTTTAGAACTGCAACCAGAGGTTCTTCATAAAAGTAAAGAACCGCCCAATACTGGTCCACAACCGGCAAGGTACTAGTGAAAAGTAAATATGGGTGACTTGAGGACAAACACAAACAGTTAGTAACTTAGAACCAGAAGCAGATAGAAAAAAAGTTACATTTTGGTTCTCTCTTTGCCTTGCACAAAATATGGTGATTACGCACTAGAGAACAGGCCATGAACTGCAGATTCTACCAGGTATCCCCTCACTGAATAGAACCTGAATAGGACCTGCTTGCAACAAGAGGGGTGGAGGTGGGGACATAGGAGCTAATAGGCTACTAGGCTACTAGGCATTGGAGGAACTTTAGGGTTTAGGCCACAAAGTTGATAGGAGCCTGAATGCTCAAGTTTGTAGAGATTGGGGGAACTGATTCTGAAGTTTTTGAGTTTCATTACGTGTTCAAGATTTTATTGAGAGTTATTAATAGCCCCAATTGCAACTAATTAAAATTAGGTGGGATGTTGACTAGTGGGCATGGTGGTTATTTCTTGTTTAATGATGTTGTTTGGTTGTTTTTGCTAGCTTTTTTTGGCTTCTCTTCTAACTATGGAAATTGCATTGGGACATATCAGTTTTACTGCATTGGCAATGTTCAATTTTGCTTTGCACTAATTTGATTTTTCATATTCCCATTTTAATCATGCTTGCTCTTAGAGGTTCCTTTTTGCATTCTTATCCCTTGTACTACATGAGAAAAAGTAATCCATCAAGATCTCAGATGATCTTTTCTGCACTCCTTGTTTTTTCATGATCTCGGTTGATTTTGCGAGTAAACCAAATTATGTTACAAGTTTTTTCTTGAGTAATTGTTCATTGTTGGTTTTTGCATTGCTAAAGATGATTCAACATGAAAAGTTTCCTTGCCATGTTATATGCTCTAAAAAGTTTGATTTTTGTGTATCTACTACTATTGTAAAAACAACTTATTCCTGAACCAAAGTTCAAATATGTAGGAAATTTAAAGCATATTTTTCCTTTCCTTGTTGGACAAGACAAACAAATTAGTTTCTCAAATTCATTTGAATAATTCAAGAATTTAACATAGAGTAACAACTTTTCAACTCCAAATTAGTGGCATTATAATAATATGTTAATGTTACATCAAGTCTTGCTACTCAACACTAGCATACTCCTTTTAGCAAACATGTGATCATGGCAAGGAGCAAGGTGATTAGAACCGTGACACCTTACTAGACAATTAACAAACAACAGTGTCATATGGCCATTAAGTTGTCATAACATTCCTGCTATCCATATGGTTCAACTTTGTGTTACAAGTCATTTGCACCTATTTTGTTGATTAGTTGTAATTAATTCGGGCAACCGCATAGTACTACATGAGGCAGTTTCTACCACTTATTAAGTGGGTAGCCATATTACAATTTACAAGTGTGGGAAGATATTTTATTTTATATTTTATATTTCTGAAAATTAAGGTAAAATCTAAATGGTAAATTCACAATGCTTGGCAAGTTAATAGGCTTGATTTTTTTGTATTTCATAATGCATGAGCATGTTCTCTTTCTATTTGGTGTATGATATGGTGGTTTTTTAAGTTGAAATTTCATGTCCTTGTACATTTTATTAAGCATTCAGAAACCAACTAGATTTGCAGACTTTTAAATTCTAATTCATTTTTAAAGTAATGAACAATATTGTAGTTTAAAAAGGGTGGGTAAGTTGAAAAGACCAGGAATGGTTTCTTTTTACAACAAAAGGAAATTGTATTGACAAGGATAGTGTGAGGTTTCATTTGAACCATGCTTCCTTTCAAGCACTCTCCCTACAATCTTGTGTTTTCATCCCCAAAGTAATTCAAATTATAATTTCTAATCATGAAAATTGGCTACAAATCAAACAAGTATGTTTCAAATCTTTTTCCTAGCCCATGGGTAATATATATTATCCTTTGAAAGTGGGCAATTGCCATGACATTGATCTCATTAAAACTACAAATTAGTAATATGAAAATTGGTGGTGGATATACACGTCAACTTTGCAAGGAAGAAATGAACTTGAAGACTTTCAAATAGGAATGACTTGAAAAAGTGTTTTAGGCTTGAGAAGAGTGAAGCTTGATTGTGAAAAGCAATGTTTCTTTTACTGGCGAATTTTCGCCAAATTTCGACTTGAAAAACATGATTTCACTCTATACGAGGGATTCTTCATGGAAAAAATGACCCAAATTCGCCAGATTTTGAAGAATCTTTTATAAAAATCACCAGATTTTTATGATAAGTTCTAGCAGGTAGCCAATAATATAGAAGAATTCAGTTTTTTATTTACTTTCATATATAATATGCAGCCAAATTTAGCTAAATTATTTTGTGAATGATTGTCACTTTGGCTACATCACAAAATCATTAAGAGAAACGCTGGCAAAAAGAGACATTCAACAAAGTTTTTTTAATGGAGGAAATTTTAGGGGAAGTGCATGGAATTATTTTGTATTATTGTAGTGGCTTGATAAATGCATACTTGGTTCTTTAATGATGAGTACTTATATTGAATGTGCAGCTTAGAAGGTGGAGAACTCAATGCAAGGAACAATCATTGAAAGTATGTTAATGAGGACTCTTTTAGACTCCTGAACAAACATAGGAACGACATTTGGTGTGTTGCTTGTTTTGTGTTCATTTTATGATGTAGTTTGTTTCAGGTTTTTGTTTCTCAATTTTGTGATGTAGCTGCAGTAAGGACCATCCATAAGATGATTTAGCCAGATTTCGCTACATTCTAGATATAGAAAAAAAAGTAGAAAAAACCCAGAACCTTTTTATGTTCTTGATTATATCTACTCTAACTTATCATAAAAAATCTGGAGATCTGTAAAAAAAATCTTTGAATTCTGGCACATGTGAGCCATTTTTTCCATGAAAATCCCTTTGTAAAGGTTGAAATCATATTTTTTAACTCAAAAGCTGATGAAATTTCGCCCCCAAAAAAAGCACCTATTTCAATGGCTTCAAAATGTTACAAGTTTTGAAGGACAAAGATCATCATCCAGCTGATGAATTTGGTGAAAGTTTGAGAATTTTTCTTTTGTACATACTTGCTTCAGACTTTCATGAATCAAAGATGACTCAAAAGCAATGGTTAGTTTTTTGCCAATGCTTACATATTGAAACATCTTGCTTCTTTTCTTTACATAGGCAAATGCATACATACTCAAGGTGGCTCATTTGCTAGAACAAAACTTGCTCAAACTTTAGTTTTGCATATATTTCAATAATTTGAGGATGGTTTACATCATTTGGTAAATATGCACCTCATTTACTTGTAAAGAACCAATAGATTATTTCTAGTATAATTAGAGGGCACCTTAACTTTGGTGAAATGGCACCTTACATGTAAGGGTACCCAGAAGTGACAAACCTTAGATGTCAGCATAAAGTTCATCCTCTCCAATCCTACTTGATTTTTCTTTTGGTGCTAAAGTTCTCTTTCCAACAAATTTCAAAACAAATATTGCCCAAAGTATAATCACTGGCACTCAAATGAATTCGCTGCGTCGGGTATTTCTTTTTAAAGCTCCCATTCCTTTACGTCAGGTAAATAAGGCCACTCAAAGAATAGCTCCCACCTCACCTGGGGCATGCATCCCCAGAACAGCCTTGTTGTCCACCCTTCCCCTACACAGGCTATTACAATTCAAAGAAAGCCCATATGGTTTATTTGAAATGCATTTTGACATAAAATTGAATTCTATATAAAGACTTTGGTTTAGCCAATATTTTCATCACAACACATTGGAAGTTTGGAAGTTGTCATCCCAATTTCCTTTCAGAAAGATAAATGTAAAAATATAATTTAACCTTTTGTATATGGGACATTAGAGAACAAGGGAAAAAAAAAAAATCTAGCCAACAAAGAAAAACTTGCAAGCAAATTTCAAGGCTACTATGGACTTCCACAAAGACTCCAAAGTGATTCCTAAATCAATCCCACCAAAGTTGCTCGTCCTAAAGTAGGAAGAGCAACTTTGGTGACCTGGATGACCCACATGACCCACTTACCACTCAGCTTGTAAATATCCCATAGAGGTTCAAAGTTGTTTTTAGGAGAAAATTTCCAATTTTTAAAGCCTTATTGATTCTTATCAACCTCCACACCTTAACCATATGCTGCATTAATTAGATCAGCTGCCTCACAAGTTCAAGTTTTTTTTTTGGCAATGAAACAATTTGATTGGCCCATCACTTTTTTAAAATGAAACTATGGAGGCTCCCCCAATATGGAAGGTTTTATTTTGAAGTATAGAGTTTTTCCCCCTTTGGCCCACCTATAAGCTAAAGGAGAACAAAATTTCATATGGGATAAAAGTGAGGTGCTATTGGGAATTCTTTGGGGAACATGTCAGGAACTTGGGAACTTTTCATTTTGACCCCCACCCCCCGCCCCCCCCTCAAAAACAAACAAATAAATAAAGCTTGCATGGAAAGTAGACTGTCCACTGTCCAAGAGGAAAGTGACAGTGGACAATCCACTCTCCACACTTGAAAATAAAAAACCCCCCCTCCCCCCCCCAACTCACAAGAGAGAAAGGGAGGCCCTTACACACAATGACACATCTTCTCATTGGTTGCATGGAAATTCTATTCATAAAATTGGCTGCCACTATTTTTGGCCTGGACTAATAGCACTTCCTAAGAACACCCTACCTATTCAATCATTTTGGAAAATGGTAGAATCCCCATCCACTTCAAAATTTAAGGAAAAACTCATGGTTAGCTCAGTTTTTATCCCATTTACTCTTGTTTCGTTAATATTAAATATAAACATTTATGCCCCTTCAAATATAACCAATGTAACCATGTTCCAAATATGGGTTTGAACTTTGAACCCATCCCAGTTCAATTGTGCACCAACTAGACACCAAGTTATTTTGCAACCATTACACTGTTCACCTTTCAAGTTTCTTACCCTGATTTTATGCAAGTTTGACATAGTCCACATCTATGATGGTCTAAATATGGATTGTGACAATTGAAGTTGTTCATGGCTAGGAGTACCCTCTTGTAACTCAAACATGGGCTTCTTCTTCACCTCAAACGTAAAGTACTCCAAGGTTTTTTCCTTTGTACTTGAAAACACCTCCCAGCACGAAAGACATACCTATTTGTCACTGAACCTTCCGCCAGTCTGCTGCAAACCTTCCACCATCCAGGTTAAAACTTAGAACGCTTTTATAGTTTAAGATGGGAAAGGCCTGCTTGCTCAAGTTGGCCATCCTTAATTTTGGGCCTACGCCCTCAGTCTATTCCTCTGGGGGGCCTTCCCTCTATCTAAAGCATCCCCAATGACATTCTCCTTTATTAATTTAGGTTGCCTTACAAGGCAGAATTTCCAATGTAGATGGTCAAATGTTAGCTGCTTAATAGGAATCCTCAAGCCATCTAGTGCAGGTTTCCCCTAATTGAATGGTTTCTCACTAATACAATTTTAGAACAAGTTTTGTCCCCATTACTAAAACCCTCAAGTATAATGTAGTGCATTGAAGTGCAGACTTCAAAATCCATAACATAGTAAATTGCTAATTGCTTTCTAATAATAGCAGTTGACAAGGGGATGGTGCATCAAAGAGAGCTTGGCTTTGCACCAACTACACATCTGCCTAACAATGGCAACTGTGCAAATGCAAATGCATCCAAACGTCTGCTCTGGGCCATGTTAGGACAAGTGTTGTGCAATTCTTTGAATTTGTTTAAGAGCCATGGTTACATACTTGAACCAATTCTTTGATGTTTTGACAGTCACATTTGGGTCTTAAGAACTCCGTGATGACTGCCAGAATCTGTTCTTGATTCCTATTTCTAATAACTGCCCAACACTTGTTAGGACTTAGGACAAGTATTGTCCAGTTCTAGTTTTTAATGAGAACCTCCAATCCCAACTCGTGGTTTTTTTTTTAATTTTAGAAAACATTTGGTTTCAGTCCTATCAAAAAAACTGTAGTTTGACCGAACCTGTGCTTTGGTTTCAAACCTGGTCATCAACATGTGCTTTGGTTTCGGACCTGGTTCTTCAGATTCTTAAAGATCCAGTTTCAAATTCTTCCACAAAAAATCCAGACCAGGTCCCGTTCAGGAACCCGGTTCCACCTGTTTGGCCTTGCGTTAACCAGCACGCACAGTTGCTACCACGGTTGAAACCCCAATGTCCATTTAAATTGTTTCTAAATACTACAAAACTTCCATGCTTAGACTAAATCAGGGTTAATCTAACCCTTTTTGGGCTTAACATGGCTACTAAGAGGCCTCACTCAAAAAGGTGAAGGTACCAACATGGTTGCCGGTTCACCCTGGCCCACTTGTCTACATTAAGAGCCTGACAATGAAAATATTGTAGATAACAACTAGCATCATTCAACCAATGAAAATTGGCCACCAGAATAAGTACACTTAACATGCAACCTTGCAAAAAAACCCATATCTGCCTAGGGAAAAAAAAGTACAACCAAAAACTTTTGTCATTTTTTTACCAAAAGCTTTGGAAATTATATTGATTTCTTTTCCTAGTGTAAAATTGACTATTTTTTCTATTTTGAAAAACTCCAATTTTTTGACATAAAATTTTTCTTCTAAAAAACCCTAACCATAATGTATATAAAAAAGGTTTGGAGACCAATTCTGGTTTCTCCAGAATTTAGAACTTATGGTCCCCATAACCATACATGGTTGTCAGGAGGCATGGCAACATGCCAATGGACAACCACACACAAGTTAAAACTCATAATTCGTGTGTGCGGAGACATGTGAAGCGCCCTGATACGCCATTGGTCTGTCATCATAACTTGTGCCATAGACAACCGGTTATGTCCAGTAACACACAGCCTCTCGCCGGTTACCTAGTCCATAAATTAACCTAAGAATTGGACGGGAACCCTAACACTAATTATTACCCAATGCCCTCACATTGTAGTTTGTGTGATGAAATGATTCCACTTTAGTACTGCAATACACATTAGTACAACTCTGAATGTTGAGAATTGTTGGGAAATCTCCTTAGCACTACCTCTTTGGTTTACAATTAGCAGAGTAATTGTCTTGAATATTTCAAACCATTATGTCCAGTGATTTTTCCCCAAACAAATTGACACATCTTTTGGGGGAGACAACTGGGAAAAATCTGGAGAAATGTGTTTTTCTAGTGTAAATTAGACTATATATTGAAATTTGGTTGAGAAATAATAGACTAACAGGATGTTGTGTATTTCTTTCCAGAGTTACTATGGTCACATTCTAACTGGAAAGCACCATATAACCATTCTTACTCTAGGCTGCAAAGAACCAATTTACTAGAGAATGACCTCTGTTGTGCAGATTCTGTGAAGTAAAGCCTGCGCATCTCGACCAACCCTAAAACAGATGCACCTTGAAGAGGTCTGTTCTGAGGTGAAGTGGCAAAATCAGCCAGGCCTCGGAATTTTGTAGGGGTAAGTAGCAGAGTTTTTTTAACTGGTGAAATTTCGCCAAGGAGTGAAATTTTAAATTTTAAAATTTTAAAAAGAAGTGATTTTGAAGGTTTTCAGTTGCTAGAAGTGAGAGAAAATTGCCAGATTTGGATATTGGGTTTTCATTGTGCAGCCAGAAATATAGAAAAATGACTAAAGACTTGTAGTTTATTTCTGATATATAGCCAGATTTGGCTAAATCTTCTTATGGATGGTCACCATTTTTTCTACATTCTCCTATGGACAATTGCCACTTTAGCTACAAACAAAAAATGTCAATAAAAAAAGCACTTATAACTTGGTAAGTAGTCCAGTGTGTCTAGTCCAAAAAAACCCTCTAAAATGGCAAACTAAGAGACAAAGGATTCTATGTTACAAGAGAACAGGCCTTAATTTTGAAGGTCTCATCTGCCCTTCTCCATTGAAAGACCCCAGAAATTTGTTCTTCGAAAAAAAAACAAAAGAAGTATGATCTTGTTCAGGAAAAACATTGAAGGCCTATGAATCAATCACTACACATCTTCTAAGCCCTTTGGGTACACATGAAAACCTCCATATCTTTCAAAAGAAGCATATGTTTCAAGCATGAAATATGCTTACCATGGGTTGCATATCTTCAAGGACCTTCCTGTCTTTTGCATCTTTCCATGTATACTTGCTCCCAGTCCAGAAATGCTCGTACAGGCTCAACCAGTGATGTGTGCATTAAATCATTCAGTGTATGAGTCTCAAAGAATATCGCCTGATAATTTTTATCACATTCTGAATACTGAAATCCCTCTCCTGTGGTACTCCACTCAATAAAGGAATAACTAAGATTGCTTGCAATAATCAGATGAGATGGAAATAACTTATATTGTTGGTCTGGTACAGAGTTGGGTGGGTATCCAAATTACACTTGGGTATCACTCAGGTATCCCAATATGAACTCTAAAAGTGATACCCTCACTGAAACCCTGATCACCGGTTCTCACTAATGTGTGAACTGGATGCTCAAAAAAATCCAAATGTTGAAACCTGGTTGAACTAAAATCTCTTACCCAGGTCAATGATAACCGGTTCTCACTTGTGTGAACTGGATGCTCAAAAAAAATTCAAATGTTGAAACCCGAGTCAAATAAACCTCTTACCTGGGTCAATGACCATTGGTTCTCACTTGTGTCAGAACTAGACGCTCAAAAAAAATTCAAATTTTGAAACCCGGGTGAAATAAAACCTTGGACCTGGGTGGAGTTCTCAAGTTCATGTACCTATCTAACACTGGTCAAAATTAGGTTTAGGTTGAGATTAGGAAGGGGGTGTCACTTTCCAATAGCTCCCTTCTCTTCCTAAACCTTACATACTTCTTGTGAATAGAAAGGGACTAGAGACCTTGAGTTTTTCTTCTTACACTCTTTTGTTTGACATGTAAGTTTCACTGTTTGTTGTTTGTTTTATGTGTTGCAAAGATTCAAGTTATTTGACATTTGTGTTTTCCCTTATTTTCCTCTTCCTTCTTTCTTTAGTGTTTTTTTTTTCTTCTTGTTCCCTCTCATTTTCTTTTCCTTTTCTTTTTGCTTCATTCCTTTCTCTTTTTCTTTCCTATTGCTACTTTTGCCTTCTTTTGCCATCGCCATTGCATTCCTGTCACTTCGTCTTGCTATTTCACCTCGTGTCTTGATGTCTCACCTTGATATTTCACTTTGTGCCTTACTATGTTGTTTTGCCATGATGTTTCACTTCTTACCTTGGTGCTTTGCCCTAATGTTTTGTCACACCTTGCTCCTTTGCTTCATGCCTTGATTTTCCATCGCACCTTGCTGCTTTGCCCTGCACCTTATTGCTTTGCCTCACCTTGTTATTTCGCATCACACCTCACCTTGCTCCTTCACCTTGCCCTATTACTTCATTTCATACTACACCCTTGTATTTCCCTTCCCACCTTATTGTTACCTTTTGCCCTATTGCTTCGCTTCACCTCACCTTGTTATTTCACCCCGCCATGTTACTCCCCCTAGCACTACTACTTCACCTCACCTTGCTACCTCACGTTTTTAAAATACCTGCTACCACTCTCTCCCCCTTGTTGTTTCACCTTGTTGTTTTGCTTCATGCCTCAACCTATTACTTGACTTATGTCAACTTGTACTCTACCCCCCCCCCCCAAATTTTCTTGATTATAGGTGAAGGAACTTGGAACATCCCTAAACCTTTCAACTTGGTAAGTCCTACCTTTTTCTTTATTTTTTAGTTTGTTATTTTTATTTTATAAAAAAAAAATTCTTCTATTTTTTTCATTTCTATTATTTATTTATTTTTCTTCTTCTTCTTTTTCTTTTGTCTTTTCTTAATTTTTAAAAAACTTTTCTCCTATGTGTTTTAAATATTTCGTTTTGTTTGTTTATGTGTAATGTTTTAATTTTTACAAGACTAATTTTAATTAAACAATAAATTTCCGTTCATTTTTTTGTTAATCATGATGAGAGAAAATAGTGAAAAATTCCCTTTGTTTGTAAATGTTTAGTTTTTTTGACTAATTTTTTTAACCTTAAACTTCGTATCTTAAACCTTTAACCCTTTGTTTGTAAATGTTTTGCTTTAATCATCTAGTTTGTAATTTCCCAACTACTAATTTTGGAACAAAAAAGTTTTTTTTTCTCCATTAACTTTAAATATATCCTTGGAGAAAGACATCCTTCAAAAAAAAAGGAGTAAATATCATTGGAGGGTCAATTTCAAAAACAAATACTATGAAGGATTTTTTCCCAAAAAAAATGTGACATAGAAAAAATTTCTTGAGGATCAAGTGGTCTTTTGATTGTAAAAAATAAATTACTAATTCAATTTGTGGAAAGTATGTGACTAAAACAGTTAATACGTTCATGTCTAGAACTAAATTTCCCTTCCAAAAGAAAGTTTTCATAGAAATATTACCAAGGCTAATGGAGAAAACAAAACAATTACATGTTCTTCCTACATTGGTAGAATGTCATTTTGCAATAGCTAGCTTTGATTTGTGGATGTCCAAAGGAGCTTATGAAGTGTTTGCCTTAGTTATTAACTTTTTGGAGAAGGATTGGCAACGAAAGCATATAATTATTAACTTGTTCAAAGCTATAAAAATTAAAGGGTAAACCTTGGCTAAAAGTTTGACAAATTTACGAGATAATAATGACCGATTAATGAAAACTACCAAATGATGATTAGTTGTTCTCAAATTTATGAGACTCAACATTTTGAGAATCAATTAAAATTGTTTTGTAAAAATATGGATACTTTGACCATGTGCATAGTTTTTTTAAAAAAAATTAAAGAGAGAAAATTGAAACCTTTTGTAATATTATTGTGAAAACCAAATCTACTGGGTATTAAAAAAAATTGATACCTGCCCAGCACTAGTCTAGTATCAACTTTTGAATAGACTAGCCCAATCTTGTTACAAAGGGATGATTGTCATTTTTTTCTACCTCTTCCTTTTGACATTGACAAAGGGATGATCACCACTTTGGTTGCAAACAGTAATTCATCAAAAAAACACCTTTAGGTAGATTTTCAAAATCTTCAGACCAACATGGTCCTAGTATGAGTTCGTTTTGACACTCTCATATTAACCCCTTGATATATTAGGTCCAAGACCATTTTCTTGATTGGTGTGAGGCAAATATATACCAAGTATTGAGTTTGATATTAAAGTGGTATAAGGCTAGTATTACCTCATTTGCTACCAAGGTGATATCCATACAAGATTGGTATTGCCTCAAGTCATACCAATATGGTAAGGTCTTTGGACCAATCTTATACCATGCTCAGGCTTATCTAACAAATCAAGATTAGTAAAAACCTATCATCCCTTTTGGAGCTTTTAGGATGATTATAAACTAACCACTATGCTTCAACCATAGAATATATCTCAAAATTTAGAACCTAATTCTTATGTAACATGCCCTCCACTTACACTTTAAAAAAATTTGACCAAGCCCTTCACAAAATTCTCTTAATTTTATAGTTTGAACACTCCTCCAACCACTATTGAGTATGTCTTTCCTTGTGTATCTTATCCTTTAAAAAGGGTTGAATTGAATAATTTTGTTGAGTCGAAAACTAGAAGATCAAAAAATAGATTGTGAAAATAATTTTGTGAATCTTATTTCTTAGTAATTCCACAAGTTCCCTCCATTTTAACTTAGATTAGGAAAAAGTTGTCCTCCACATGCAAAAGGTCCCATAACTTTTTGCCTTTCAATAGAAGGACTAAATGCCATTGAAGGGCATTGAAGGCTTCAAAATTAAAGCTTGTGCACCCTAAGCTGCATTCTACCTCCTAGTTAGCCCAAAAGGTGTTTTTCTTTGTGTAATGGATTCTAGTTGTCATGTATGTTTTTCTAAGTGTAAAAACAAGAAGGAAAATCCCTTAAGTTATTTTGATTCATGGCAAGTGATGAGCAATGTTTTTTTTATGAAATTTTGTCAAATTTTGACTTGAAAAATATGATTACAACCTATGCAAAGGATTTTCCATGGAAAAAATGGCCCAACTTAATCAGATTTCAAAAAAAAAAGTTTTCAAATCCCCAAATTTTTATTGTTCCAATAGGTATCCAAAAATATAGAAGGATTATGATTTTTCTTTACTTTCATATCTAGTTTGTAATTAAACTTGGCTAAATCATCTTATGGATGATCACCACTTCAACTACATCACAAAATTGAAAAAATAAAAAAATAAAAAAAACCCAATGGTGATACATAAGCTCCTTGACCCATGAATAACCAAGTGGTAGTCCAAATTTAAAAGTTAACAATCACATAGATAATATTTACATTATTACCCATTATTATTGAATATATTAAAGTATGTGTTAATACTAATGTTGGGTGGGCCCAATTTTCGAATCAATTCTTAGTCTGATTTTCAAACTTAGAACTGACAAATATCAAATTTAATAATATTCAGTTTGAAAATTGATCCTCCAATTCTCACCAATGTGAAAAATGATATTGAGAACTAATATTTATTCACTAAAATAAAAAAATTTAAAAATCGGCTAGATTTTCTCATAAAACCAAAATCTAGTTCTCATGCTCTTAATAATGTAACCATTAATTTAATATTAGTTCAGGCCGTTAGATTTAAGTTAGTGATTAGGTTAATGCCATTAACCTAATCACTAACTTAAATGGGTGTGGCACCTCCCGAAAGATAAATGCACCTCCTGTAAAAAAAATATGAAAAGTTTCAGAGCTCATTAGTGCCTCACAATTTACATTTTTTTTATTTGAAAAATTAGTGGTTGATTGTAGATTGAATGTGTTTAGAGTGTTGCTTTAAGACTAGTTGTTTGTTGTTTGTTTCAAGTCATGGTTGATATCATTACTACTGCTTCATGGTCATGGTCACCATCAATATTGCTTCATGGTTGTGATCATCATTATTGTTGTTATTTTGTGGTTGTGATTACCATCAGTACTATTTCATGGTCATGGTTGCCATCATTGTTGTTACTTCATGGTCATGGTCGCCATCGATACTATTACTTCTTAATCATGGTCACCATCATTACTGTTACTTCCTGGTCATGGTCACCATCGTTGCTATTACTTCTTGGTCATGGTCACCATCATTGTTATTGTTTCATGGTCGTGGTCGCTTGCTGCCATCATTGCTACTACTTCTTTTGTTGAAGCAAGGTACTTTTCCCTATCCTATTTTGTGCAGGTGTGGGGTGTCAAATGTGGAGCATGAAGTGGCCTTAGCTTCAACCACATTCACTTAAGTAAGTTTTTGTTCAATGTTGATTTATTCTTTGTGTTTTTTTTTGGTTCTTGAATGTGTCTTTTTGCTTTTGGTATTTCCTTTTGCTTTTGGAAATTGAATACGTTTTTGTTTTTTAGATGCAAGGTTTTTTTAATAATTTTTTCATTAAAAAAAATTAAAATATTTTTTTTTATTGTATATTTTTCACATTCATTTCTTTGCTTGTATGTTTTGCATTGAACATAGGGCATAGTTTGTGATTAATTTTTACTACCCTTACTACCTTCCATAGAGGTAGAATATCAATTATTTGGTTATTTTCCTCCACGTTCAACAAAATTGTGTTGTGAAACTAAACATGGAGCAATCATCTCAAAATTAAAATAATAATTTGAAAGGGGTCCAAGCACGATAAAGCATGCCAAAAAAGTAGTCAAAAATTTTTATTTCAAAAACAGTGTCTTTTCAACATTAAAATTTTAAAAGATATTAAAAACCTATTTGAATTACATTTTAAAACCATAGAACATTCATTGAGTTCATTGTAAGTTGTACATAAAGTTTGACATTTTCTATATAAGAAAAATGGATGAAAAATATGTTCTAAATTAGTTGGTTGTTCAAATTTTCCAAAATACGTTTACATTGAAACTTTGATAGATTATGACTAGAATATGAAAAGTTGAAACTATATCCATACACACTAGGCCTTCATCAACTTGAAAGTATGATAATTCTAATTGATGATTCACTTTCATGTACTTGTCACTCAATTTTGCAAAACCATGACATGTACTTTCTGTACTTGCATTTCAAAAAAATGTATTTTAATGCATATTAAAACATGTGTTTCTTCAATATTATGCAATGAAGTCAAAACATTTATAATTGTTGATTTTTCACTTAAATAATATTCATGGATTCAATACATTAAAATATATTTTATGGATACTTTCCAAAAAAAATAGCAAGTGTCTCCAATTGGCACACTTTACCATGTTTATGTCCAAAGATGTGAAAGAATCATGGATGTTGTAATGGGAAAAAAAAAAGAATAATAGATCCATTTAAATACCATGATAGTTCACAAATAGAAGTAAGTATAAATTCAAAAAGAAAAAATGAATTAATGAAATAAAATCTGAAAAATTTGCATCTTCAAAGAAATAAATGGAAAGGTCATAATAGAAATGCAACATGTTGGGCATTTTATTATGTAAATGATAACAAAAAAATGGATGTAAAATTCCTTCAAACTATGAGATGTATTATTTGCTATACTAGTCTAGTGTTGATGTCCAATCTAAAAATTCAAGCAAGGAAAGGTTTAATTCTATACAATAGAGCAAATGGAATAATTTTTTAAAAAAAACATGTGTTTTTAGATCAATTAAAAATTACAAAACTTTTGAAGAGAAGGTGAACAATCCAATAATAAAAAAAAATTAGAAAGACAACCTACTAAATAGAGATTTATTCTATCTAGTGTTGCAATTTTTAATCTTTTTGCTACAAAAGATCCTTTCAAAAAGGATGATGTGCAATAGAAATAGTTTGTGGAAGATTTAGTTTTTTTAATTGTCATTGCATTTTGTCTATGCAAAAATCATTTGTCTATGCATTTTGATGAAAGTCCATGGTTGAAACATTTTAGTTTACATTTATACCCAAGAGTTGAATTTTGCCTTCGTTTAGACCACCCGGTGAACTACCAGGTTTTGAAAAGAATAAAATAAAAGAATAGAAAATAAAATCTTTTTACTCTCCTTAGATAAGCAAAAGGTTTAAACACAAAAGGGACTAGCAAAACTTAATAAGGCAGTCACATAAACTTTTTACAGAAACAAACCTAAAGCAAATACAAGGAAGAAGACCTTGTAATATACAAACAACAAAATACTCACAACATATTAAAAAAAGAATAACTCATAGAAGTTCTACATATAAAAGTATGACAGAAAAAAGTTAATTCACTCCCAAAAATATTCCCCATGTATAGTCTTCAAAGGTACAAAGCCTTAAGTACCTTCAAGAAGGAAAACAAAAAAATGATGGAACAAATAGCTAGCCTTATCCCAAATCGGTCCATAAATAACTAAGTATAATTTGGAAGTAAAACTAATTTTGATAAATAAAAATTGGTAACATGTTTTTTGGTAAGGAAAATCTGGTAACTAGTTTTGGTAAAGAAAATCCAATACTTAGTTTCGATAAAAAAAATGGTAAGGAATTTTTGGTAAAATTCTACCTTCAACATTATCCCCCTTTTTAATTGGGATTATGTCTGTGTAATTACAATCTATAACTATCCAAGAAATTATGTTATTTTTCCATGACAATAACCTTTGTTACATCTATAGCTTCTATCCTAACATCCAATCCTACGTTTTTTAGTGTAGTGGAAGTACTTGGTGCAATAATAATAAGGTTGATAGTTGTTTTCGATCATATCAAAGTCAAATCCCATGTATCCATATTGTTCCAACCATAAGAACTTTACTATCATCTTTGACTGTTGCATCGAAAATCATTGGGGCAATCGAATCATTGAGAGGTGCACTACCTCTTGCATAGACAAGGTCTTGAACAATTTTGGATCCCCTTTAATACCGAAAAGGTTTACAATACCAGAAATGTTTCCAATACCAAAAGTCACTTCCAATTTAGCATGGTGTGATTCTGGTCCAACAACCAAATCCACCTCCATCTATCCATTTTCATTCTACTTATCATTTCCATGTGTGTCGGATTCGGTTGCAAATCTAGAGTGTGTTTGTGCCTTGCTAAAATCAAAAGGAGGCATCAATAAGTGAGGCATTACCTTTCGGTAAGCCTCTACGCATAGCTAGTATAGTTCTTCTTCTTTATGGTAAATCTCAAATGTTTCCTAGATGATCTCGCCAATTTGCTCCTTGTGCAATTCCCACTACTCTGCTTGGCTATTTTTCCTCTTTTGTTGGTAAATCAAGAGTTATGCCTTCATAAAGCATATTCCATCTTTAGATTATTAAACTCCTCCATTCGGTTGTGGTAAAGATTGGCAAGTTTGGCCCTCTATCTCAACATGGTCTTCTCCCTTTGTAAGGCCTCCAAGTCCTTTAGAACCATGCCCGAGTTTTGCTTCACATCCTTTAGCTCCTATTGTAAAAACCAGATTTTTTTGGTTACTTATTACATCTCCACCTAGTGCTTTTGTGTTTTTTTGGTAAGCACTTCATTCTAACTTTTAAACCTTTCCAACCCGACCTTTACGACTAAAAACTATTTATTGGTCATGCCTAAAAACAACACCATGGTCTTCCAGTTCACCTGTTCCTACTCTAAGGTCTTCAAAAGAACAGCCCATTGTGAGTTGATTGAACCCAATGTTTTACCAATTTCAATAATTCATTTCAGTAGTTAAAGTTTTTGGTTTCCAACTCCTACACCCTCTTTTGTGCACCTTCCAAGGTCTACAACCATTACTACATATGTTGGATGGTAAGAGCATCCTACTAGTTTGTAGTCTACAACTGCTACATCGGCCTTTCAAATCAACCACCTCCTATAGGCTTTTTTATAATACCTCCTCCACTACTTCCTTTTTAGTCGTGGCCAACTAAAAAGCCTTTGAAATGTTGCCCATTGTTTAGGAAAAATCCCTAGAACATAACAAATGATTATCCAAGGATTTTAATGAAGAAATAACCAAAAGGACCATTGTTGCTTCAGTTTTGGTAGGTGGAAGAAAAAGCTCGTTACATACCCAAAACAAAGTATCAAAAGGACTAGAAATTTTGGCTGCCTTTCTTGAATTGTGTGGAAGAATTCCACCAAAAAAATAATCCAATGGAGTATCCATTTCCGAGGTGATAACACATTATGAGTGGGCCCATTTTCACCAAAAAAGGTGATGTATAACTAGTATCATAGTACACAGTAAGTTTAAATTTTGATGGCATCATTTAACAATCCTATACATAAGTAAAAAACCTTAGAATGTGCATAACATTTTGGAATTCAATTTTCACTTTAAATGAAAATTAATTTTGATCCAATGATTAGATGAAGAGGATTGAATAAAATCAAGGTACACAACATATATAATGTGCAGGTTTTTGTCAACCATAGGGCTTCATGTTCGTGGTTCATAATACATTGTTAAACAAAAGAAATATGAAAAATAATGCAATGCCCAACTATAAAATCTCTTTCTCTTTCATTTTGTATTGGTTTTTTCTTTAAATACATAAAATATTTTGTTATTGAAAAAAATGAAAAAATACATTTTTTAATGAATTTTCAACCAAAAAATTTAAACTTCCAAATGGCCCTAATTCCATTTAATGTATATCAATAATAGAAACCACAAAAAAATTCATGAAAAAATTCCACCCACAACCCTAGTTTTGAAATATGTATGGGTTCAAATTCTTTAAGGTGTACCAAAATCTTGTCAGAATGTCACCCTTTTCTGTCTTTTTTACTTAATCTTTTTTTACCATGTAAAGACACATTTGTGGATGATTATGATGGAATCTAGAATTGTGATGGTTTAAAATATAATCCTTTTGAAATTAATTTTTGACTCATTATTTTTTATGGGAATCAAAATATAGGGTAAAAAAGGACTACATTAAAGACTAGGCCCTTTTTGTCCTATGTGATACACCTTAAAGGATTTTCACTCATACAAAAATTTTCATACCTTGTGACGAGTATTATTTCCTCACAAATATACTTCATATGTTGAAATTCACCAATGTTTGTTGGAATTATTTTTTTAAATGATTGTTTTAAATTTAAATCCAATCCAATATACTTCAAACAAATAAAAAAATAAAAAATGTGATATCTATATTTACATTAAAAAACCAAATGTAGAAATGCAATATTTGTGACTACAATTTTTGGGGAGCATAATGTGTTTTTATCCTTCGGTATTTTTGCTATTAAAAATTTCCTCTCTCTTTATATGATGATGAAATTTACAAAAGAGAGTTATAGGGGTTTTGGTACCTTTTGGCATGGAATTTAACTTCAAGGGAGGCCTTGCACCGAATGTTTATGTAGGCCGAACTAAACTTGGACTCCACATTCTCCCTTTCTTTTTTGAGTTTAACACTTCTGAAGATCAGTCTATTAGGGTAGATGCAAACTATGGTGGCTCAATATCAGCAAAAATTACACTCCCTATAAATCCTTACAAGATTCTTTAAAACGATTCAAATGGACATTGTTGTTACTTGTAAATATGTTATTATTTTAATATTTTAATAATACATGTTTAATCGCCTATAAACCTTTTGAAATCTTTGTGAAAACTTGTATGTAATGTAATTAATATCATTTGTTAATTTGGAAGTCCTGAAAGGAAAACACACAAACTTCGTAGGAATAATGCCTCATTTAAAACTTTCAAAAACATATGATTTTGGGACAAAGAAGTTGAAAAACAAACAACAATTGCAACTCATATGGACTTATGAAAACATGGTCAAATTTTAACTAATTCAAAAGTACCTAACTATTAAATAATTAAGGTTTTCAAAAAAAAGATTCCTCATATGAGTTTATTATCTTACATTACATTATATATTGAGTCCCAATAACAAATTTGGAATGTGAATCAATATAAATTTTCCCATTTTGTGATGTTCCAGTCAGATGATTAATCCATATTTTTCAACTTCAAAAATCCATTACTACTAGCAAATTAATTTTTAATCAATAAATAACCACATAGTTATGTTCATAATGAAATTATTAGTTTAGATCCAAGTCCCAATTAGTAGATCTAAATATATATTAATCACCACATGTATTTGAATAAGGGGTACCCAAGGAAAAAACACCATTTTGTCACAAAAGTGAGCCACCATGACTTGCATCTACCCATTGAAGTTCGCTTTCTCGACACTAATATTTAATTCCTACAATGCAATCGCCCCAAGTTCCACAATCACAAAGCTAAGAAAATAGTCAATGGCATTTTCGGTTTCAATCATTGTGAAATTTCCAATTGGCTATTCGTCCCACTGTGTTTTTCAATGTCATCCATCTCTTCATCCAAATCAATCAATGCGCACCAAAAATGTGCTCTCGGAATTTTATGGCTCTTACAGTCTAAGTTTTCAATGTAAACTTGGAAACACTTTCATCCTCTTCCTCAAAATCCAATACTATGAACACTAATTCTGAAATAAGATGTTTACTACTTGAATAATGTTAAATTCAGTGTTGTTTCTACTTGCCCTGAATTTTGTCGATGCAAAAAAATCTTGCAACTTGTTGTATAAGTTGTTGAACACCAGAGCAACCCAATTCACTTGAACTCCTTATTTAACCAATCTATCACCAAACTCAATAATGTCTTGGCTACATAAATAAGTCTTCTACCTTTCAGTTAAATTACTTGAATTAAAGCTGGTAACCTAGCTACATAGGTCCCCTTGAGAAGAGAAACTTTCCATCCCTCTTAATTGACCAAGGTGTCTTGTGGAACGATTTTTTGATAGATGGCAACCTCCTTCTCCTTTTCCTTTCCTTCTCCTTTCCTTGGCCAACTTGGCCAACATTTTGGTAATACCAGATTGGGGTAAACAAAGCATCTCTACCATTAGTCTTTTCGATGATGAACATTAAGATGCCTTAAACAACCAATTCAATGATGTTCAAGTTGAAGTGGGTGATGGCCTGCAAGAACTCCTTCACTAACGGTTAGGTCAAACTTAGCTGAATGTTAAGCAAATTGAAAACTCCAACATGTTTCGCCCATTCCACATCCTTTTCATTAATCCACTACTAAAACTTGTCCATCTCTAAAAAAATAATCTTTCCTTTATCAGAAAGAATTATTACCATTTTTTCTTTCTTCTTTTCTTTTCATTCTAATTTTGGTGCAAGTTAATTGCTTCCTCGTTTTGAATCTAAATTCTCCTTCCTTTCCATCATTTTTACCATCCCCTTGTTGATGTTTCCTCTCATGATTATAAAAAATTAGTGCAAATTTTAATAGAATAACAATGTGCAAAAGAGAAAAAGGAGACTGAACGAACAAATCCTCCTTTTATACTGAACAAGTCTTCATGAGGTACAATAAACTCGGCACCAGTTAATAAAACCAATTTGTGGATGAACCCCTTTTGTCCTTCTTTCAACATCGATTCAACAAGCTAGATGAAATAACATCCATGAATAGCTACACTATTGTCCTCTATAGAATCTATTAGGAGCAATTCTATAGTGAAATTTCCCTCTATGGATTCCATACCGAAATTGCAATGAACTAAATTCAAGCCGAAATTCTCTTTAATTTCTACAAAAACCAATGGTAAACAATTTTGCGGTGGAATCTACTCTTGGAAATTCCATACCAAAATTGTTGTGGGTTAATTTTGAGTTGGAATTTTTCTTCATAATGGTTGAACCAAAATTTCCAACTTGGGATTGGTCGAAATCAAATTAACTAGAAATCATTTCCCTTTCAATACGGATTATGAATTTCAATTTATCATTATCGAAATTAGATTTTCAATTGTATTTGGTTTTCAATAGAAGGATCCTAAAAATCTTCTTGTAAATCCTCCTTTTGCTCTCCTCCCCTTTCTATTATGGCTTCTAGTCCTTTGGAAGCTTGATCCAAACATTGGTAAGTTTTTATTTTTTGATGTTCACCAAAATGGGGTTTGGTTCAAACTTGTCAATGTTGACCAGCAAAAAATTATTATTGGGAAGGCACTATTGTATTTTGTACAAACCAAACCATCTTTTTTGAACTTTTCGATGTATCTTTTTTTGCCCTTAGGAAACTAAAGAACTGTGTCTCATGTAGAGAAAGTATTAATTTTGTGGTGTTGTTGAGCCCATAATGTTGTGTTCAATTGCCTTGTACCTATCTAATTTGCTGCTTCTTGGCAAGTTTCATCCAAGTGCTCCAACTTCGCCATGTGATTAATGAGAACACGAGTGGGGGAAAAAATTCGATCAGAATGTGAATTGCTTGTGGGTAGCAAATATTATGTTGGCATTAAGGGGCAAAGACCATAAACCAGCTAAAATGGTGTATGGCCAATGGTCACCTTAAATGGTGTTTGATAAGCATACATAATCATGTGTAGGTGCTCATCCCAATTGGTATGTTTTTCATTCACCAACTTAGTAAGAAGCAAACTAATGACTTTATTGGTTGATTAAACTTGGCCATTACCTTGCAAGTAGTAAGTGGTCAAGGTCATGTGGTGTAATAAAAAATGGTTTGTAAAAATTTCAATGGTGTAATTGATGAAATGAGTGCCTTGATCACTTTCCGAATTAAAACAACCAAACCTGGTGAAAATGAACTCATATATAAATTTCACAATCATCGTCATTATATTGATGCACAATGCCTTTGCTTTCACCCACTTAATGGCATAGTTGGTTACTACCAAAATATACTTATTTCTAGTAGATTTGTTGATTGGTTTGATTAGGTCGACAAAATCCAAACCCCATTTCATGAAAGGTTCTACCAATAGTGAAATTACAAATTTTGCTGTGTTATTTTGTATTAAATTTTTGGTTCATTGACAATTATCACAAACTTGGCAATATTGGAAAACATCCTTATGCATCATGGATGACCAACATTTGGCATCCAAGATCTTGCAAACCATGATTTTGAATGAGAAGTGACCACCTTTGACTCCTTCATGCATTTCTTGTAATACCATGGGTATTTCGAAATCTTCAAAGCAACACCTTAAAACCTGGTCTTGACCTTGATAGTATAATTTTCCCTATACCAAATTAAAACATAAAGCTCTTGATTGTAGTGAACCAAAAAAATTCTAGTAGATAGATTTTCAAAAATTTCTTATAACCATATCAATTATAAGAGGAAGAGAGTAGCAAACCTATGGTTTATTTTATAGTCCTTTTTGTTTTGTGATGTGTAGCAATTGAGATAATGCATCTGCCACCAAGTGAGATCTTCTTGGTTTTTATATTATCAAAAAATCATACTCCAAGAATAAAAGTAGCCATTGGGCTATTCGACCTAAAACTTGAGGTTTTTGAACCAAATATAACAACATGATATGGTCCACATAGAAAATGAATGTGCTACCCAACAAATAATGACAAAATTTGTGGAAAGCATACACCATTGTGAGTGTTTCCCTTTTAGTTGTTGCATAACTACATTTAGCATGGTTGAATAACTGAGATGCATAGGCAATTAGTTGGTCGTATTTTTTAATAAGGTTCCACACCAACATAACCCCAACTGCTGAATTAAAAGTGTTGATGTAAACATGAAATTTTCAGTTCCAATGGGGTGAAATCAAGATTAGTGCATCCATGTAACGTTACTTGATATCTTCCCAAGCCTATTGACACTCTACTATCCACTCAAAAGTCTTTGTTTTCTCTAGTAGCTTGGTAATGGGAGCCATGATAAAAGCAAACTCCTTAATGAAAACCAATAGTATTGTGCCATGCCATTGTAAACTTGAATGTCCTTAGTTGTTTTTGGAGTAGGCATATGGACAATAGCCAAAAGAATTCTTGGATCTAGTAACATGCCTTCCTTGGATACCACATAACCCAAGATAACTCCTGAATGCACAAGGAACATGCATTTTTCAAGGTTCAAGTTAATACTAAATTTTCTACATTTTTCAAAACATAATTGTAGCTTTATAAATGGTGTCCAGATTATTGAACACATTGAAATCATCCAGGAATAATTTCATGAACATTCCAAGATAGTCCTTAAAAGCCATATTCATTGCCCATTGATAGGTTGGTGGAACATCCTTGAACCCAAATGGCAGGATTACCCAAACGAATGTTCCCCAATCAATGATGAATGCAATCTTGTACATGTCTTTAGGGACGATCATGATTTGGTGATAACCAAAAAAGCCATCCAAGAATGAATAGACTTCGTGACTTGCTACTTCATCTAGAACCTCTTCTATAAAAGGTAAAGGATATGGATCTTTTTTCTTGGTTGCAACATTGAGTCATCAAAAATCCACATAGAATTTAAGTTTGTCGTTCCTTTTTGGTATAACAACAATTAGTAATAGCCAACTAATTTCCTCCACCAGGGCAATGAAACCTGTACTTAAGAGTTTGTCCAAATCTGACTTGATTATTGCAACATAATTTGGGTTCATGCGATATCTTGCTTGATGGGCAAGTGGAATGGTTATGTCCAGCTCAATGCGATGTTGAGCAATATGCAACTGGTGGAATTCCCTTCAAATCGATATAATTCCATGCAAAAATGTCCTTACACTCTTGAAGTAATGTTTCAATGCTTGTAGCAACTAGTTCATCCAATGTTGCATTTAACTTTATTGTCTAAGTGTTGTGGGTAATTTCCTTGACAAGTCTTAGCTAGTGATCCTCATGTAATGTCCTACATGCGTGCTGGTGTAGTATCCACCTAGATCTATACCTCAAAATGTAAAAAGTTCAACGTAAAATCTTTTATATTAACTTCTACGTCAAAAATTATAGCATTGAAAATTTTCAATTCCCATAAAGTAATGGTTTCAATTATAAACAAATCAAGTTCTGCTACAAAAAATATTTCTTCTTCTTTGTCTATGATTCCTTCCATCAGATCATAACACATCAAAACCTTGGGACATTTGGTATTACTATCCAAATGTTTTGTCACAACGATGGTTTGCATCATTCCATTGCGTTCAATGGTCATTAGATTGTTCCCCCAATCATGGGTGACACATGCATTATGTAACCAAGGTTGGCCTAACAACATTGAATAACTGGAATCCAAAACATTGTTCTTCATTACTGTGAAGGTCACAATTATGTACGAAATCCCATGGATTTGGATTTTGAGATCCTTGATTAGTCTAATTGGTTTGTTAATGGTTTGATCTGCTATCCAAAGTGTATATGGTGTTGGTTTAGGACTAGGAAGTCCTAACTATTGATGGAGTTCCTTTGTCATGTTCACATCTAATCCTCCATCTAGTAGGACATTTTCAACGATGTTTTTGCCCACCTAAAGTTGTATCACAGCCATGTGAAGATCGATTGCCACCAAGGTGATAACCAAATTAGGTCTGACTACAGTTATAATTTTTCTCCCATGTACAAGTTTAACATTAACATATTGTTTCAAATTTGAGGCGAATTTGAAAAGTTGACCCAACGTGAAGGTATATTTATTCTTCAACATTTAATGGCTTATTTCTTCCATAACTAAAAGTGTTTTAGTAATTTTGATAGATTCAGTAGCACCAATAATTCTAGTAACACCAACTTGTTAGGTAACACCAAAAGCACTAGTAGGTCTGGTAGTACCAATTGCACTAATATTTTTGGTAGCACCAATTGTTCCTATAACCTTAGTAGCTTGGTTTTCGATATTTAAGCTGAAATTTCCAAGGAAATTAATTCTACTAAAAGTTTGTGTATTGGCTTTAAATGATTCCCTTGGAGGTTCCTTTTGTTGTAGGGTTTTGATAGCTTCTTCAAAAAAATGTTGAAGTTTTTCCTCCTCCTGCCAAATTAACCAAACTCTTATTCTTGTGGGGTTCATTATCTTTAAATACCACATTCTTGGGTATCTGAATATAGGTGGTAACTACCAAAACCATGTTTACAATGATATCTTCCTTCTTGGGTGTAATCGCCACTGCCTTTTCTCTAAACATTGCATAAGTTGTGTCCTTCATTACTAGAAATCTTGTATTATGCAACCATTGAATTTGTGACTACATGTGATTATATATCATTTGCAATTATGTTTTATCATTTTTACAACTAGTCACTATCCTTTTAAATTAACTATTATTTTTGTGACTATGACACAACTACAAAATTACACATCCATCCTTATTGACCAAATTATTGAATTTTTCATTCAAAAACAAGCCCCTATATTCATTTAGTAGCAAAATTAGTTGCAATTTGGTTACTTCAAAATAAATTAAGCATATATTAACTTGTATTCATGTCATATTAAGGTATTTAATTTGTATTCAAGGTATATTAAACATATATTTGCTCACATTATGGGCATATTAGGATTTTAAAACTTCATTTTGGTTTTATATGGTTTGTTTAAAAACATATTATGTTTAGTTTAAGGTATAATTAAACTATAGTGGCGACATCAATATAGTAATATGATATAATGATCATATTAATTGAGTATTAATTATTGATGAATTATTACTATCAACTAATTGATTAGTTAATATAAACTACGAAATAATTAATGTTAATTAATTACTTCATTAAAATCTAACTAATATATATTAATCAAATAATAAACAATAAACAATAAAAGTTCCCAAAATTAAATATTAAATATTAAATCATAAATTTTACGTAAGGTTTAATTTTTGCCAAATTTTAACCAAATTTTCAAAAAGTTTTTTCGTTCATGTTTAGACAAGTTTTAATTTTTCCATGGTTTAGCCAAAGTGTATGATAGGTTTAACCAAAGTTTAACCAAGGTGTATGGTAGGTTTAGTCAAATTTTAGTTTTAGCCAAAATTTAGTCAAGATGTATGTTAGGTTTAACCAATTTTTAATTTAGCCAATTTTTAACTAATGTGTTTTATAGGTTTAACCAAATTTTAATTTAGCCAATTTTTAACTAATGTGTTTTATAGGTTTAACCAAATTTTAATTTAGCCAAGATATATGGTAGGTTTAACCAAATTTTAGTTTAGCCAAAGTTTAGCCAAGGTGTATGGTAGGTTTAGCCAAATTCTAGTTTAGCCACTTGGTGCATTATAGGTTTAGCCAAAAAAATCAAACCAATATTCAGCCAATGTGTTTTGTAGGTTTAGCCAAATTTTAGCCAAAGTGTCTTGTAGGTTTAATCAAATTTTAGTTTAATCATTTAATGCATTATAGGTTTAGCCAAAAAACATTAAGCCAATGTGTTTTGTAGGTTTAACCAAATTTTTGTTTAATCAAAATTAAGCCAAAGTGTTTTGTAGGTTTAACCAAATTTTTGTTTAATCAAAGCTAAGCCAAAATGTTTTGTAAGTTTAGTTAAATTTTAATTTAGCCAAAATTTAGTCAAAATGTCTTGTAGGTTTAGTCAAATTTTAATTTAACCAAAGTTTAGCCAAAGTTTAACCAAGGTGTTTTGTAGGTTTAATCAAATTTTAGTTTAACCAAAGTTTAGCCAATGTGTCTCGTAAGTTTAGTCAAATTTTAGTTTGGTCAAGTTTTAGTATAGTTAAGGTTTAGCCATGGTTTTAAACCTTATGTAACATATTTGGTTTAAACATAAATGTCATATGAGCTTAGAAAATGTGCAATGTAGGTTATTTTAGTTAATAGGTAGTAAGTTAGGCTAGGTATTAGTTGGTAGGTAGTACTTTAAGTTAATTGTGTTATATATATGTACATTTTATTTATATATGTTAATTAGGTTGCTAGGTCAAGAAGGTAAGTAGGTAGGTAAATATACAAATAAAGCCTAAGTCAATAGGTAGTCTTATTATGCATATTTTATTTTAATTTGGGATTTTAAAAAAATTATGCACATCTAGTTATATAGTTTACAACATTGAAAGAAGAACAAAAAATATGTGATAAATTTTCTAGTAACAAACTAATTTAGTATGCAACTAATTTGCAACAAAAAAATCTATCCCATATGTTTTGTCCTCCATTTAAATCTTGTAGACTATATAACTAGGTGTACTTAAAGTGTCCAAAAGACACAAACAACATCCAAAATAAAAACATTATTTGGGATGAGCCATTTAAAAAGGTTCAACCCTATGGGATGAATGTAAAATTGTTTTAAGAAATTCATTTACCTACATTTTTTTATGCACCTAAGTTTCTACCTCCTTAACTACCTACTTTCCTACCTATCCACATACCTACCCACCTATATATCTACCTACCTACTTATCTACCGACCTACCTACCTACCTACCTAAATGAAAATTTAAATTATTTTTAAAAGATCATCACCTTAGGCCACATGGCAGCATATGATTAGTGTACATGGAACAATCTTAAACCATCCAATTTGGATAAATGAGTTGAAAAGGGCTATTTAATTATTTTTATTTTTATTTACATATGCCTTACAAGTGGCAATGTGTAATTGGTGGTATTGTAGTTGCAAATAATGGTGATTAATTACATTTAATTATATAGTCATAAAATGAAGTATACATTTGAGTATATATTTCATCCATGGGACTTGTGATGATGCCATGCTTAGATCATATTTACGACTACACGTTGTGTGCAATTAGAGCTATGCAACTAATGAAAAATTTAGTTGTGGGAGTCATCTACAACTAATTTTTAGTCGTAGATTAAAGTTGCAAAATGGGGTTTTTCTAGTAATGCTTATGAGGATAGTTGTAAATTTTATGTTCAACAAAATTGTAAATGAAACATGATAGATGATGGAACCGGATTTATTCGCTTCTCCATGACCTCATTTGTTATCAAATTTATTTCTTGTACCACCACTAGTTCGGCCCACAACTCCATTCACTACTACCTCCTTTTTATCTTTAAGTTTGTTGTTTGATTGTTTAAATTCCAACGACAACTCTCCTTGGAATGTCCTAATTTATTGCATTAACTATAGATCAAATTAATCAACCTTCCTTTACTAGCCTTCTCCTACTTGGTTGGTGGTTCCAACAATTTCTAACATTCATTAACGTCTCCCATACTTTCTTCACAAGTAATTATAGTTTCCTTGTGTTCAAACAAGGTGTCCCATTTCATCCCCACCGTGGCTATCCAAAGGTATGGCTGCAATTCTACTCAAAAGAAAATGGTCAACAAAATGTTGTTTGTTTGATGTTGAAGGCAATTTGCTAGTTTCAATATACATTCATAGTAAACTTCCACCTTCTTGTTTATGCCTTGCTATATCATTCGTAATACCATGTACATTTATTCATTTGTTTGTATTTTTCGGTAACACTTACAAACTATAGCCTCCAACTCATCAAATCTACAAACTGGATGGGCTCTTATAAATTTTCTCCCCATTCGGATAGAACATCGTGAAAAGTAAAACAAAACCTATTGACGATATTTGCATCATTTATCTCCCCATTGGTCTAAATGGCCTTGCAAAAAACTCATACATGGGCATTGAGATTCATTCCCACAATGTAGATGGGGTAGGGTAAGGATTTCTTACTTGGTGGAAGATTTAGTGTTACATGTGGTTGGACACTTTACCATAGAGGGTACCGTGGATTCCAAGTAGGTCTTATCCATAGTCCTATTGATCCTACAACATATGATCTTAGATTTTGGTCTCTCGGGGGTTCAATACCATTACTTCCTAAAAGACCGATATTGCCACCTCCTAAAGGACCACTACCACCAATGTTGAAAGATCCACCAACACCATTGCTTGTAGGTACATTCCATCCACTAGGAGGAAACCCAACACCATCTCCAATCAGGGATGGTTTGCCCCTTCGTTCATTGTATGGTTTAATGATAGGTATAATTCGTGGCATCTTAGGGTTGTGTTTTTTTGGGAAGAATCATCGTCCTCATCCAAAAGCTCCTTATGATCTATTATAATCAAAGCTTGTGCAACTCCCAAAATCAGCTTTGGTGGTGCTGTAATGTTAACTAAAGGATCGAATATTGGAGGCCCCATTGTAGGAACACTCCCTTTGCCACCTTAACAGGGACCAAAATATGGTGTACATGGTCCAAGATGAAAAAACATTGGATTTGGAAAACTTACCAAAATTTTTTCCATGACATTTTCGGTATGGGGAATGGAAACAAGTGGAAACATTGGCCCTTTACAAAATACATTTGGTAATGTTGTAGGATAAATCGAATTCAGAACATTTAGCCCTAAATTTTGAACATGTGTTGATATCAGACAAAGTCTATAATCAAATGGTATTTTTTGTGTAAGCAAGATTTGATTAAACCAATAAAAAAATTAATTAATTAATGACCTGAACTTTGACAAAAATTTACAAACTCGAAATGCATGAGGAAAAACATGAATGTTAAAAATAAGGGTTACCAAAATTTTCTAATGGAACTCCTCTTCATCTAAAATATTCATCCTTGAAGATTGCACATTTCATACTTCATAAAAAAGTTCTCCTTCCCTTGAAACTAGTGCAATTCATTAATTTGCTTATAGAATCAATCAATTTCACTCTTTTTGGCATGTGGACTTGTCACCACAATTTCATGGTACCAAAAAACTTTATTTTGGTATGTCCCAAATGTATTTTCATGAAGTTTCCAGCTCGATATTGATGCATTGTTATTATGGTGGATGGTTTCTGATATGTCGTACAATTTTCAGTTCAGTATATTCAATAACGTCCTCCAATTCATTCTGCTCCCCACTTTGAGAAGTCGTAGCCTCTTCTATGTCGATCTTTGGCTACTCTAGTTACTTCGAATTACTTGCATGCCCTACTTTAGCATTTTTTTACAAAACCTACTCCATTATTTTCTTCATAGTTCTTGTCAACACTCTTGGCATACTTTAAATGACTATGTACAAAAAAGTTGTAATCTACAAGTTATTTTGGTTTTTTATTTTTATTTGTCAAACAACAATAATAGTAAATCCTTGATTTGTTTTGGTAGAGTCAAATAGCTCTAACCAATATTTGTCCAAATAGGAACAACAATGAACCAAAAATTATGGATTCAATATTTGCGATATGATCACCAAATGTTAAAGCCACCTCGAGAACTACCAAGTTTTGAAAGGAATAAAATAAGGGAGTAGAAAATAAAACCCTTTTACTATCTTTAAATAAGCAAAAAGCTTAAACACAAAAGGGATTATCAAAACTTAATAGGGAAATTTCATAAACTTTCTACAAAAACAAACTTGAAGCAAATACAAGGAAGAAGACCTTGCATATAAACAATAGAATATGCACAACATATGAAGAAAAAAAAAACTCATAAAATTTCTATGTACAAAAATATGACAAAAAAAAGTTAATTTTTTCCAAAAAATATTCCCTATGTACGATCCTCAAAGGTATTAAGCCTTAAGTACCTTCAAGAAAGAAAACAAGAAAATGGTGGAACACGCAGTTGGCCCTATCCCAAAAAAATTGGTCCTAAAATAACCAAGTTGAATTTGGTAGTAAAATTGGTTTTGGTAAATAAAAATCGGTAACATGTTTTTCACTAAGGAAAATTAAAAAACTGGTTTTGGTAAAGAAATTTGACACCTCATTTTAGTAAGGAAAATCTAGTAAGGAGTTTTTGGTAAATTCTATCTTCAATAGCCTTCTAGAAAACAATTTTCAAAAGAGATTTTGCCCAAGGTGGTGGAAAAGCCTAAACAATTATATGTTTTACCATGTTTAGCCAAATGTTTTTTTGTAAAAGTAAATTTTGATTTTTGGATGTCAAAGGAACTTATGACATTTTTGCGCTTGTGATTAACTTTTTGGGGAGGAATTAGCAACCAAAATATATCACAATTGGATTATTTGAGACCATGGACACTTCTGGCCAAGCTTTGGCCAAGGATTTGATTGAGTTGTTAGGAAAATATAATTTGAAAAAGAAAATTATTGCCTATGTAAAAGATGAAGGCTCCAACCTAAACACTTTTTATGACTAAACTTTAAAGTATGTTGTAAATTGTAATATTCTAGGTTTGCGGGAAAGTTTTCAAAGGTCTTGTTTTGGTCATGCATTTTCTAAAGCCTATTAGTATGCAACTACAAATGAAAAAGTTTATAAGGGATTGAAATATGTATCTATCAAAATTACACAATTTGATTTGCAAAAATACATAACATGGCTTAAAAAATCAAGGAAAGTTAGACGAGAGTGGAACAAATTATGTTATATCAAACCTTCTAAAAAGAAAATTGAATACTCTATTGAAGACAAGGTAATACATTATTTCACCTATAATTGATTAAGAAAACCAACTGCTAATGTGTTTATAAGAATTGTTGCCTCTGAAAATTGATTATTATTTTTTTGGAAAAATTCTTGATACCCGAATCACCTCTCTTAATCAACTTTTTATTAATAATAACAATAACCAAGGCAATTTTCATATAGCACCCACAATAACAAAAACTAATGGTCCCAAAAAAAAAATGAAACCCACCCGACACTGGTTAATACAATCTTTTGACTAGTCTTTTGTTGTAGTTTTCTACCTTAGCAATATTAGGTCATAAGTCTTGACAATTTATGATGGGCTAGAAGTAAAAACAAATCCCTTTATTTCAACTCCTTTGACAGACATTTAGAGTGTTTTCCACAACATTATGAAGATGTGCTCCCAACTTTTTAGAGTAATTGGAGGGCATATATGTTACCCACAATATTTTTTACTCCAATGTTTGGGTCACATTACAAAATATAAAGCACCCATTCTTCTAGACGTTCCATTTTTTGGATTCCCTCCCCCTCCCCCAACTCCCCCAACCTTTTTGCTCCTATGATACCCAACTTTTTTGGTATAATATAAAAAGAAAAAATTGGCACATGTCTTTGCACTTGATAAAGCCCTTAACCATGGGCTTCATATGAATCGAGCTCATGTTTGGTTCCCCTTCTCATGGAACATTATTATGGTAAAACCTGAAGCCTGGGGGCTACACAAAGATCCCTAATCCCCACAAGATTGCACCAACACAACAACTGTCTAGGATGATGTTGTGTTGACACAAGAAACACTTCATCATTGTATTCTTGGTGGTTAGTTATGTATCAACAATTCACTATTTAGTTGCACTAGTAGAAAACCCCCCTTTTTTAACCAAAAGTTATCAACTACATGACATTTGCAACTATATTTCAACTAGTTTTTTTTAATTTTTAAATAAAATTACGGCAATAACCAATTAAGTTGATTCGTTTACTATATTGGTATATAGTTGAAAGCATTTTTCAACTATGTGGTCATTTGCTGAATATTCCCAACAGCAACAATGTCTCCAAGTTGAACTTCGAACTATGTTGGTAAACAATGTGAAACATGTTTCAATTGAGGGGTCATTTTTGAAATATCTTGGCATCTAAGGTTCTTTAGTTGGCACATAATCAAAACATTGACTAGTGTTCAACTATTTTGGATGATAAAAAATA
>Ga0116229_10001867_pt1 | contig 33702 bp, 27 predicted proteins | sample S1TSphgellanicum_3_FD_87313 | JGI IMG/M metagenome (GOLD analysis project Ga0116229, IMG submission 87313) | Host-associated microbial communities from peat moss isolated from Minnesota, USA - S1T2_Fc - Sphagnum magellanicum MG | ecosystem: Host-associated > Plants > Peat moss > Unclassified...
ATAGATGTCCAAAATGGCCTTGCATGAACCATTTGGACATCTGCAACACAAGTTATGGTCGAAAGAAAGGTCGAGAGTCAAACTGGCAATTCGACTCCCAACCACTAAAAGTCAGGAATCGACCCAATTCTGGTGCGTGCAGGTGAAGTGCAACACACCGTTGAAAAGCTCTTGAGGAGAACTACAACTTTGATTTAGACCTTGTCATGATCCGAGTTCAGAGCGAGGAGTTAAGAGCGTCCAAAGTCCCGGGAATCCAAACCGGGATAATTTCGGGACTCCACTTTGGGAGTCCCGGGAAAAATAGCCATTTGGATGCAAGTCCCGTGGAGAGCTGCAGAGAATACTATATGGGGGAAGGTGGTGGCTTCCCCTGAGTCCGAACCGTGGTGAGTCAAGTGAGTCCAAGTTAGCCCATGGCTTGTCCCAACACCAAAAAGGTGCAGAATGAATTCTAACCCATTTGTGAGTTGGATTTGGATGCAGGACAACATAAGTGAGTGAACTTGTCTCTCTTCCTTGTTTATCCCGGAGCTTTCAGCATGCCCTTCTCACCCCCTTTAGTGCTGGAAACTAAGAGCGTGCCCCGAGTCCCAAAAATTTCGCAACTTGAGTGAATTAGCCCAGCTTGGGGTTAACTTGGGGACTTGGGAGCGCGTCACTATTTGGATATAATATTCAAAGTCAACAAGGTTTTGGTTCAACATGTATTAGAGCTAAATTTTTTTTTGGAGAATTGACAATTAAAGCCAAGTTATGACACTTGTGGATGGGGCATGCCATGTACCTTACCATATGGACAAAGCAAAGTAATTGATGAGGGTGTATACATTCTTGTTCAACATCACCATAGTACATGAATAGGTATTTACTTAATATTTATAAATTTATAATCCAAAACCACCAACATTGAATACCTACAAGTAATGGCAATAAAAGAAAGGGTTTATTCCTAGCCCAACTATGAACATAGTTGGACCCATTAACATACTACAAGAGCTAAAGTCATTAGAATTATGGGGTTATCATTAGGGTTTTAAGATAATTGGGCCTAAAATTTAACATGGTATTAAGATTTTGGATTGGAAGATCCTATCAATGCACACCTATGTTGGTGGTGGTTGGAAAATTCAACGTGGAATCATTAACAAAGACTTTTCTTTATGGACCAACATACTCCACTATTAAGGATTGAATTATACTTGTATCATAATTTTGGACTAATTAGGATAAACGAAAGGATTTGAATTATGTTTTTGGAGCGAAAATTTCAATTAATTTTCTTCCATGAGGATCTTCATGAAGATTATTGGAAAGAAAAAGGATCGTGACTAAGTACAAATGATATTTTAAAGATAGAAGAAAGGAAAAAAAAAAAACTCAAACATGAAAATTTGTTTTGGATTTTATTTTTGAATTAATGTATTTTCATTTTTTAAAATGAAAAATATTGTGAATTTTTTTTCATTTTGATCATGATTATGTATGTGAAACAATAGGGTTAATGTTGTAATAGAACCATTCAAATTTGTTTTTTTTTTTTTTGTAGTATTTTGAATGTAAAAATTAAAATGCAAATTTTGTGGCAAGAAGTTTCAACTTATGAACCACATAATTTAATACTTACCACCACTACACCACACACTAAACAAGAAATACCAAAATAAATCCATATGGATATAAATTGTACTTTAATTTCAAGCATTGGATAGCCACCCCGAAAAAATATAACACATCTACAATCATTATTGTAGAACTATGGTTTTTACATTAGTTATATCATGATTAAAATGATTATATAGTTTAAATTATTAATTTGAAGTGACTGATTGTGTCCTCTATGACTAACATCAAAACTAGCAATTTTTTATGATTAAGAAATTTAATATTATATTGTCAAATCAAACAATATGTTTACACATGTGGCAATTTTGGCACCCATGTGGAGTTGTCTATGTTGATTAATATGACTACCCTAACTAAAACTAGTCATTAGAACATATCAAATGTGACTATAAAATGATTGTAGTGCTTTTTTGTATCATGTGGCAATCAAAAAAATTGAAAAAAATGGATAATATACTAATGTAATTTGGGTATTTTATCAATTTTGGTTTTAAATTATTCAAATAAATAGAAAATATTATAAATAAATTTTAATAATAAAATGAAATTAGAAAAAATAATATTAATCCAAAATTGAATCAATGTATATATGCTAGTACCAATAAATTAAAATAACTTTGAACTAAACAAGAAGTGACCACCTTACTTTGTCCACCTTAAAGGCTTAAACTAACCATCATTGTTTGAACTTTCAATATAAACACCAATGAATCCTTTAAAGGCCTAGACTAACTAACCATCATTATTAAAGTTATAATCATATTAGAATGTGTTCCATCATTTGCCACTCCATTAGGCACATCAAGAACTAAATTTTTTGTAACAATTGTAGAACCTCTTACAATCACAACAAGTTGAATTGACTTCTCAATAGAGATTGAAGCTTATAGACTTGCATATATGCATCATCATTTTGTAACATGGACATATCAAACTTTTGTAGGGTCAATCTAAACATTATCAATTACTCATCTCTTATAGGGTTCCTTTCACAAAACCACTTCCAACCTTTTTTTTTTGGGTCATTAGGAAAAAAACATTTGATATACATGTAATGGGAAAACAAAAGAATAGTCAATATGGGAATTACATAAGCAAAGTCTGCAAGAATGAAGTTGAATTCATCTCACTTTACTGTTACACTATTTGCAACATAATTTGCTTTCACCCAATTATATAACTAAACAACAAATTTAGTACCCCGTAGTTTAGTTCCAATATCTTTTCTACTCATCATGCATATTCTAGTTCTAGGAAAATTAGTCATTAGGTCCTAACACACATTCATGTCCAATGTGGTTACTACACCATTGTCACATGTCACAATAATGATAAAATCTTCAAAGTTCATTACTGTTCTTTGATCCAATTATAGGTCAAATGTGGTGGATGGCAACAAATTTGTTAATATTTTTTTCCTATTTTTTTTATTGGTTTCTTGCTCTATTTGTTTGTTTTCAATTTGATAGCAATGTGATAATTTTTTTTGTTTGACATCAATGTGATAATGTGGCCATTAAATGTGGTGGATTATAACAATGTCAATAAATGTTTTTATCATATTTTTTAAAGGTTTTTTTTTTGTGTCTTTACATTCCTTTAGTTTAGTGAATTATGGTTGGCTAAAATCATGACTAAAATCAACTAAATTGATTTTATAAAATCTAATAAAAACCCATTTGATTGCATTTTTGCAATGTCCAAATGTATCACATGATCTTCAATTTTAAATATTCAATGATGTAGTTAACTACATTGTAATGTGGCCTTGGAAAATTCATATTAGTGAATAGATGGTATGTAATTTTTGGATTTAGCATCATACTTTATGAAACATTCAACTTATGAAAATATATATTAAAAAATTGGCTATAATTTGTGTATGTGTGTATTTCCAAAAGTTGATTTGGTGTTTACTTTCAATATTGTGTTCATATTGATGCAATTTCAATTTGGTTACGGCATGGCCTACATATGCAATAAAATATTATAAGGTTTAGGATGTAAAAATTTACTTGATGGTAATGCCACATCATCATACATATAATCAATATTAATCAAATTAGTTACATCAAACTAGCCATGTGGTAACCAAACATAGTCAATATCAATCATGTTAGTCAAATTATTAGACCAATCATGCAACACCCAAAGTTAGTCAAGTCAAATAAGCTATGTGGTGCCTTCGCATTGGGCAATGTGTTAGTCAAGTTAGTCATATCAAACATGCCACGTGGTGCCCCCATGTTGGCATGCATGTTCGTCACATTAGACAAGCCATATATCACCCACACATTATCATAAATGTTAGTCATGTTGATCAATTCAAACATGTCATGTGGCATCCACACATTGGCACACATGTGAATACAATTAATCAAATTAAACATGCCATGTGGCACTCACATGTTGGCACATATGTTAGTTAAAGTCAATCACATCAAACATGCCAAATGATAGCCATGTGAACTATCAATTTAAGCATTTTATCAAAATAAACACTAAACATCTTAATCAAACCAAACTTAATCAAGTTTGTGTAAAAAATAACTAATTTGTTTTAACTATAATATAAAAAAATTGGTGTCTATTTTAACCAAAAATGTGACTAAACTTAATTTTTTAAATGACCATACTAGTAAGAAAACCCCATTTTTCGACTTGTCTTAAGTGACTAAAAGTGTCTTTTGCGACTACTTTTGATCAAAAATAGTCACAAAAAACACTTTTAGTCACTTAAGACAAGTCGAAAAATGGGGTTTTTCTACTAGATATAAAGACATAGATCTGTAGTAGTGAATGTAAAAAAAAGTTACAATAATGTATTTCAAGATTATTAAGTAAATAAAACATTATGAGTCATCAAATATAATTGAAGCTTTGATATTAAAAGTTACAAATTAAGCCCATAAAAAATCTAGTTGCACAAGTTCAAAAAAGGTCAATAATAATTATTATGGTCAAGTGTTGACCATGAAAGGAAATTTTATTGAGATTTATTTCTTTCCACTCAAAATGAATTTTTTCAAATTAGTGTTGGTTCTATCGTGACATGTAGTGTTGTGATGTACGGTGTCGTAAGGGTGTAAATAATAAATTCTACTAAACAAAAAGACTAAAACCAATCAAAGGTAGAAATTAATCAACCAAAAAAAGATGCATGCACATATATATACAATGCATAATAGGAGGCTAAGATGAAATTTTCATGTATTAAATTGCAAAGAAGGAAAAAAAACGTAATGTATGTAAACAGTGGCCGTGTAATAGCCATCGTGAACATTTAGAAATTCCATCTAACTATGGAAGAAACTTTCCATGACAAAGGAATTCTAGAAAAACTAACAAAAGAAGCGAAAAACTTAGCCTTTTATACAGCTGCCAATAATTTGAAACCCTAAACAAGCCATAACCCTAAAACACCATAGCGTACAATAACCTAAGAGCGTACATTAACCTTAAAAGGCATGAATGGCATGCCTATAACTGGTCATCATGTATGAGGCCATGCATATGGGCATGACAGTTCCTTGCTACCATCATCAAAACCTTCAAAGACAAGCATGGTGATAAAAAGTTTAGACTTACCTTTGTTTAAGAAAGGATCTCCATTGGAAATCACTCTTATAATTTATATATATAAATACTTCAAATATGGATTGATGTTTGGACTCCCAAGGTATGGCCATCAAGGGTAACTCTATTGAAATCTATTTCTTTGCATTCAAAAAAAAGTTTGACAAGTTGGTGTTGGCTTTTGCCATCATTGAAACCTTAAACCTTTCAATCTACCCACCACTTACTAAAATAGTGTCTTTAAAATTAAATCTACATACACATGCATATGGAAACAAACGAAGAATGCAAACAAAACTAGAAATCAAACAAGTTCAAAGGACATTTTTACCTTTGCCTTGCTCAAGAAGCTATTTCAACATAATGGGATATTATTTGACCAAGATGCAAAAGAATCCAATGCTCCTTAATTGTCAATGAAACTTGACCATAAATTTGAAAATATTTGTAAATTTCAAATATTTGTTATTGACCCCCCACCATGCACCCCAACATTGCTATAAATTTAAGTGTGGCAACAACCAACACAATATAGGTGAACACCTTTGCAACATCCCCTTGCCTTAAATTGAAATCCTTATGACATGAAAACACATGAGGAGAAGAAAAGGGTTACAAAAACAAACAAAAAACAAACAATTCTAATGAATCATGGTTGGTAGAAGGTTGCAAGGAGGCCATCTATTCATGATGAGGGAGGGAGGGTGTGAAGCTCCTAGGCAAATCTAAAAATCATAGGAGGTGGTGATGGATAATGGTCACCTATTGCAAACGCAAAAAATGTTAAATCAAATCCTTGTGTTTTTAGCCATATAAGGTAAAAAGATTTTACCCTTTATATGGTTCACAACTTATCATTGGATCTCACATATTAGTGAAATTTTGCATGATTTTGTTGAGTAATTAGAATGGTTGAGGAGAGGGATTCCTTTTAATCTTTGCATGTAATTTTCATGTGCCTATGTGTGAAAAAAACCTTTCTACATATATTTTCATGGCTCCTACATGCACAACTACTATAATTATTTTTGAACATGTGCATTAAATGTTGAGTTTTAGCATTTCATATTGAGATTTAATCAAATTTCCTTACTTTGCAAATACCACTAAAAGAAGGGATAGGGGGTGAAAGCATGACCAAAAATAGGGTGACTTTATAGACAACTTTATTTTCATTTGTAAAAATACTAAATAAATGTTTTTGAAGCAATGTCACATTTGGGGTGTTTGGGGATAATTTCAACAATTAAACACATTAAATGGACATGTCGAATTCTATTAAAACATTCAACACATTAAAATCATGTGTAGTTTTTAAAGCTCACAATAACACACACACACACACACACACACACACACACATTAACATAAAAATATTGTATGTAACCATGATTAAATTCATTCAATTATTAACTATTTGCAACGATAGTTGAAAATGAATGTGCCAAAAACAAGTGGTGTTTTTTGCTTAAATTAATGTCCATTGACTTTTGTTGCATATTAATCAAGGATTTGAATGTTTGCATTACAACACACTTTTTGTGTGTACTTAATTATCTTGCCACCCACTTTTTCTTTACCAACTATTTTTTTGCATATATAGAAAACATTTTAGATGTATTTTCAATTGTTAAAAATTTGAAACCTTTAATTTTGGGCTATGAAACCCCATTTCTTGTCAATATTTTATATGTATTTTGAGATTTTGTCAATTTTCAAAAAACTAAATTGTCATGCACTATGATATTGGTGCTTACAACCATAATTGTCCACAATTACAAACAAACAATACAAACTTTCCTAATTGCATAGTACATAAAACAAATTGGATTTGAGACCACCCCATTCAAAGGTTTATCCCCTTTAAAGTTCAAATGTAAAAACCACATTTAGACTATATGGGTTCCAAATTAATTGATTTTAATTTACCTAATGTAATTTCAAAACGCAACAACTTAAATACAATAAAACTCTTAACATTTTATTGTACAAACTAGTTGTGAACATAATGTTTATATAACAAACAACCTCATTGACAAGGTATATGAATCATGAGCATGGAGGATGGATGCATCCAAAGAATATTCAATGAAATGTTTTCATTGGTTGCATGATTTCTTAGAATGCATCTTTTATCCAATGCATTTTTGTTGGGTTTTAATTTTGGATTATAGTTGTATAATAAAACATAACATATTGCACCTTTTGAAAATGCACTTGAAATGCACACAAAAGGGCATCCACATACAATTTCAAATCATCTACTTTAGCCTTGGGTCAAGTTCAACGCATTTTTAAAAAATATTTATTTATTTTCAAAAAATGAATTTGTTTATAAAAATAATAATTATTACAAATTTTGTTAATGAAAATGAAAAATTTTAATGAAATTCGTTTGAACATTTGATTGCCTTCCAATAGCATTGATGTTTCAATGTTCACATTCTCATCCCCTCACCTATTTTTGCCTATAGGCTAGACTTTTAATGCTCTTGGGGAAAAAAATCATAAGTTAAGCAAATTATGACTAAATTTGTGTGGGGATACTCACCAGTACAACGACACTTAAAAATGAAAAAAAAATGAGTGAGAAGAAACATGACTTTTTTTACAAGCTTCTACAAATTTTCAGATTTTTTCCACTTTGGAAGTGCATTTATCATTTTTTTGTCATTTCCAATGTGCTTTTATCACATTTTTTAATGCTTCAATGTTTTATTTTCAAATTCTTTAATAATTATTTAATTTTGAACCTAACCCAAGGCTACAATAGTATTTTTTTGGGAACAACCTTGATTTTTAGGATTTGTTTCCCTAACTTGAATCCCTCCTTGTTAGAACAACCATAATTTCAAAATTGTCAACATTATCATAAATGTAATCTTGGTTATTGATCCCCCAAGAAGAAATATAAAAACCACCTATACTTGAATTACGCAATCCAACGTCCATAACATATCCAAGCAAAAACAATTTTAACATTACACAAACACAAATATATGCACACCCACCCAACCACACACATACACAAGTGCACATGTTGCATGTTATTAGGTAAATGCCCAACACTATCAAAATTAATGAAATTGCACAAATAAAAACATGCATATTGCAAACATTTTTTTCATGCTTCAAAATATATTCACCTACAACAACATGAATTCAAGCTCAAACAAAAATAGAATACAAAAACACATTTGGCATCAACATGTTCTTGTTCCTCTTGCACATGTTTTTGAATTTTAAAATAGGAAATATAAGACTCTGAAGACACACCTTGAATATTAATGCTTGAAACACAATTAAAATTAGAACCTTATTCACATTAAATTGAGTTCCAACAACAAAAAAACCTTTAGAGAAAATTAGTATTTTAGAATAAATACTTAGCATAAAAGCCAATCACACTAGATTTACATCAAATCCTCTAGCATGTTTTGTGTAATCCAAACCAAGACATTACATTGATTTTATATCCCTCTTGATACAAGATTTACTTGAGGCACCTTACAATGCCTTTTAACTTCAACCTTTCATTTTCCACATGTATACTTCATTGGCAAACCTTTCATGAAAAGTATGCCCATGGTTGCATCCTATTCTTACAATCAACATAATTTCTTCCTCTTTTGACACTAGTTTCTACATGAATGGCTTGACTTCCTTAACAATACCATGGATGTCAAAAAAGGATATACACCATAATATAATAGAATTATCTTCCCTTAGCAATCTTTACCTTTCTACCTTCTTATATATTCAACTTTTATAGCCTTTCACCACAAACACCTACATAATGGATATGAATTATTCAAAACAAAGGCTAGAAAGGTACTTAGTTCTTACAGAATAAACGATGTTTTGTTCATTACCCTAATGCCCACAAAATAGTCCACACATGTTTATTATTATTATTATCAAAACAAGGTGGATAGCATGTGGGAATCCCAAGGTGTACTCCCAAAAATTTCAACATTCAATCCCATTTTGGGTTCATTGACATTCTTCAAGAATTCCATATGTATGTTGGGAAGGTAACACATAAATATTAAGTGATAATAATGTTGTGAAGATTTCAATGACAATTACAACATGTTAGGCTATAGCAAAAGTTTGTTATAAAGAGAAAATTAAAACGAAAAAATGAAATGACTTTGGGTTTTTCAATCGCCAAAATTTTATAAAATAAATCATTATATTTTTATATTTGGTTGTAATAGGTTAGGAAAAAACTTTTTTTGTTTTGTGCAATCGGAAAAGATCAAGGGTATTCATGAAACATATCATCTTGTTGATGTGTTTTGAAACTTTTCACCATTCAATTGAATAAAATAACAAGAAACTAATTAAGAATATGTCTTAGGTTTTGTGTAATTTCATTGTCACCCAAATAAGATATTACCATTAACATCACTTGTCAACCCTAATGACTTGTTGAAAAGGAAAGTCCTTACAACCCTAACCTTATCCTCTTTTTTAATTTTTATTTGCATTCAAATTTTATAAGTTTTGGGAAGCTTATCCATTTTGGATGATTCACTTGGATTATGAATAATTTATCAATTTAAAGTAATTTTATCAAATGGTACCATTTGGATAATACCATAAAATCTAGCCTAGTTCAATAACAAGGTGCCTTTAATAATTATCATATTTCTTTCAATGTACATGTTTCATAGTAAAACTAATAAGATTTTACAATTCACAATTTTATTTTATTGAAAATTCATGTTTGGGCAACAATGATATGAAAGGTCATAAATGATATAAGGATAATCATAAGTGTTGTCAAATGAATAATTAAAAGATGATTAGTTTAATCGTTTGAAATATTTTTTGAAAAATTAACCACTTGATTGAAATGCAACATATGGCATGTTATATAAAGTTAACACCTACCAAATATCATGCATTAGCTTTTGATAATCATAATTCATATAATTTAGTGGTCAATGGAAAGAAGATTTGTTTTGTCCTTATGTGATTTTTGAAAATATAAAAAAATTGTGGTTCAAAGTTTGGCATTTCCCTTCACCATTTTAAAAAAATTGTGTTTTGATGTTTTTGGAAATTTCAAAAAGATAATTAATTGGTGCCTAACTAAGTTGATTCAAATCACAAATTCTAACAATTCCAATTGGCCAAAAGAGGGTTTTTTTTCAAGAGATGCTAAGTGCCAATTTGTAATTCTCACAAACCTATGAAAGCCTATTTCCTAATGCATTAGATGTTAGTTCACTTCCAACAACTCCTTAAAACAACTTCAAGTCACAAATTCTAACATTCTCATTTCCTCATAAAATGTAAGTGTTCTTTTCTAGAGATCCCAAGTGCTAGATTTGAACTTTCACAAACCTCTGGAAGCCTATTACAATGTTGTAAAAACACCAAACAATTTGTTTCAGTGTATGTAGAGGGCACATCAAAGCATCTCCAACGGTGCTCAGTATGTGACTCCAGACGGTATAATTTATTGCAAAAAAGTCAAAATGTGCCGGTTTAGCTCAGGAAATTGGTTTTCTGCACCAAATTCGTGCTGCTTGCGGTGGCTGGTAAAAGGCGCAACACAGTTGTGCACCTCCAAAAAAAAGTGTAACAAATTGGACCTAACTGCAGCTCAGTATTTCTGATTGATCGATCATAATGATTGGTCCACGTGGTTTGTTATAAGTAGTCCCCACATATATGCAGTTCCCGTTACAGTTTTATTGGCGGGGTTGCCAAAAATAAAACAACTAAATTTAGACATTTAATTTTATTATCCAGAGTGAGATACTGAGCACCAGTGGAGATGCTCTTATCAAAGCATAATCTTTCCTCTAAAAATGAGGACGCATTTTCGAAATGCCTCCCCTCTTTTTTGTTTTTTCATTTTGAATCCCATGATATTATCCTCAAAACAATTCAATCCCACCAATCGTAACAATCTCATTTGGCCACAAAAGTGTTGGTTTTTTTGGCAGAGTTCTTTCGTACCTACGCCATTGCCGCCAGCTGCTCTTGTCTTTGGTTTTTTGATGATCGCCAAGCCGAGAGAGAGTGTGCTCTGAGGCTGTCTGTCCTCGCCCTCCTTTGTTTGTGTCTCTTTTTCTTCTAATGCCAGAAACTTCTGCAGATTTTGCATTCAGGTTTTGATGAACATTCTCAATCCAGCTGACATCGGCGCATGCAATCATGCAAGCATCACAGCTTTTGTTGTGAAAATTATAGAAATAGCAAGTCCAAAGATTTCAAACAATCAAGGAAGCTATCTATAATGCTCATTTGGCCTCTGGCAACAAAGAAAAAACACAAAAAAACCATGCGATTGCAATCATTCTTGTCATGATCTTACTCAAATATGTGCTGTGATCGCACAACACTGCGAAGGATCATGAAAATCTGATGATCGTCAAACTCTGAGTGCTCTGTTCCTTCGTGTTTGTCTTCTTCTTATGTGTGAAATTCTGCAGATTTTGCATTCACCTTTTAACGGAAATTCTCAATCCTGCTGACGGCCCGTCAGCGATGCATGCACCACAGTTAGTGCAGAGCGAATGATGCGCGATCTCAACAATCATGGAAGGTTGTACAATTTTTGCCTCTGGGAAGAAAGAAAAGCGCAATTGCAACCATTCTTGTCATTTATCTTACTCGGATCTTTGACCATACCTCTGCGGAGAAGGATCAGAAAATCTGATCATCGTCAAGCCAGAGTGCTCTCTCCGTTGTGTGTCTTCTTGTGGGAGAAACCCTGAGATATGGCATTCACCTTTCTTGAGGAGAAATCTCAATCCAGCTGATCAAGAAAAGTGCGGTTGCAAAGATCCGCAAGAAGGATCTGTGATCATAACTCTAACAAGATGGATCGGAAAATCTGATGAACTTCAAGCCTGTCCGAGTACTCTCCTCTGTCTTCTTCTTGTGCGTGAAACTCTGGATTCACCTTTCTTGATGAGAAATCTCAATCCAGTTGACCATCTACGATGCACGCATCACAGTTTGTCCACGACTCCGGGTACAAGACTGTCTTAACGATTAAAAAAAATGCTCATTTGTCTTTGGCGACAGAGAACACTGAGTGATTGCAATCATTCTGAGATCTCATTTGATCTTCTTACTCGGATCTGTGATCACACAGTACACCACTGCACAGCCTGATCGAAAACAGACCGCCGCCACGGTTGCTCTCTCCTTCTCGTCCAAGGATCTTAGGAACTGGTAAAACGAAACGCGAGAGCTGGAAGAGGAGAGAAGGACAAACGGAGGAGGAGAACAGGGCGTGGTGGCTGGCAAATTTATCATCGAAAGGAAAAGGGATTCAAGTGAGCAAAGTTGGCCACAGCAACACGGGAAGTGCAGGTAATATTCTTGTCATTCACAATCGTACTCTCAGAATCAATTCAAGATCTGTAGATCAGAGAGAAATCCGAGAGAGAGAGAGAGCGAGAGAAATCCCTAGGCTTGCAAAAGGAATGGGTTTTTCATCAATGTAGGAAGACATGGGTTTCTTTCATCTGTTCAAGCTTGTACTGAGCTGAAACATATTGAAACTGATGATGGGTTGTCTTCACTTCTGGATGTGCATATCTGCCCCATCAAGAATTGAGAACATTGCTGGTACTGTTGTGTGAAATGGGAGAAGGCCATTGCTGCACTTGCAGAAGCTTTTTGAAACACAATGTGGTTCCTGGAGGCTGGAGAGAAAAGCTTTTGTCAAAGTTCTTCTCAGATCCTTTGCAGTGGTGGGATTGCAGGTTGAAGAAGGCTAATGAATACGAATCCTGTCACAATTGTCTTGTTGACAGTGCCATAGCTTTGTTGGTTGTGATGATACTAGTATGGTCTGCAAAACTTGCTGGAGAGAAAAGCTTACGTCAAAGGTTCTTTCAGATCCTTTGCTGTGGTGGATCACAGGTTGAAGAAGCCTAATGAATATGAATCCCTGATCACAATTGTCTTGTTGAGACAGTGCCATAGCTTTGTTGGTTGTGATGATAGTATGGTCTGCAAGAATTCTCAGGAATAAAATGGCTGATCAACTGGTTGTAGGTGAATGCAAATTTTTTCCAGTTTCAAGCACACAAGACACAGGATTGACTCCAGGGCTTGGAAACTCCATGGTTGGAAGTTGAGGTGGCTGCAATGCCATCAGGGCTTGTAGAATTGAGCATTTTCATCATGGATTAAAAGGCTTTCCCCATATCTCAAGGCTGGGGAACCTGAGAAGACAATAGAACATTTCAAAAAACTGGAACAAGAATGCAAGAGTCCTGCCATGTTCACTTTTGTTCTGGTCATGAATTGTGTGTGGTAGCTTATGAGCCCAGTTGAAGAGGGCAAGCATGATCATGAGAAGATCATTCATTGTGGTTTTGCATCAGATATGTTCGTGGTGGACATGTATGCCAAAATGCAGCATGGAGGATGCCTCTAGAGTCTCCACCATCAAGGTGTAGAGCCAAACCCTGTCACTATTGTTGGGGTATGGACTACTGCATTGTGAATGTAGTGGCACTTGAGGAGGGAACAAGCACACAATACCAGATCATTCAAGGTGGTTGCAAATCAAATGACTTTGTGGGGGAACAGCCGATGTCATACTGAATGCAGGACATTTCTTGGTGAGTGTTCAATGAGATTGCCCTAACTCGATTTGTGTCTTGAACTTCCATGCTTCAAGGAGTTCCCATGATGCATGTGCACAGTAAGGAAGCTCTTGCACATATATGCACACATCTGCTCACAAAGATGTCAAGTGGGCCATTGCATTTGGGCTTATCAGCATGCATGCATGCATGCTTCCACCACTCTGTCACTTTCATGAATATGCAGGTACCCATGTGGCAATTGCCATGCTTTCACAACTTCATAACAAAGGTAGTCAAGAGAGAGCAAGTAGTAAGGGATGTCAATAAGATCATCACTTTTGAGGATTGTTTGTTCCTGTAGAGCTTGCAAGTCACACAACAGCAGTTCATCTACTCAGTGGGTCACATCCTTCTTTTGCTCCTAGCATGTGTCTCAAATGCATTGCAATTCTTCAAACAAATGAGGTAGAAATTTTCAGTTGTTGTCCAGTTTTTTCCTTTCTGGATTATCATAAGTAAGCATCTAAGCAGATGCTTCTCTGATTCTATGTACCTTGATGAAGACTCTGATGGCAGCAGTTGTGGCATATGCCCTGAACCATCCTGTGATGATGATCTCAATTAGTCATAGCCACGACTCCACCGTTGATTTCGAATTACCAACCAACAATTGAAGTGATAGGAATTGGAGGAAGTCTTAGAAGATCATCTTGTGCTTGAAATTGGTGTAAGGGATGCAGGAGTACAGTGTACAAGGTATGTGGAAGCTGGGATCTGAATGGGTATCTGGAAGCGAATGAGCCACTGGTTTTGGTGGGTGGCAGGTATGACTATGTGTGTCCTGTTGTCTATTGCAAACATGGCTGTCAGTTCCATTAGTTCTCAAGTGGAGTGATACTGGCACTTCTCTTTCTCTCTTGCTCTCTAGATTTGTTGGAAACCCATATCTTCTTCTCACCAAATAGATTTGTGATGATACTATGCTTCAGGGTACTATACTAGAAATTCAGAGATGTGTAGAACAGGCTTCAGCTGTCTGAAGTGACATCTGAAGAAGCTCTGTATTTTGCATGATCTGTGTCTCCAGGAGACCATTTCTTGTCTTTGTATTTCTGGCTGGTTATGATAGATCTCTGCAGAAAGTTGGATTTCCATGCAATGTTTAGATCCTGAGCTCAATAAGTTGTCCAAGGTGTTGAAATTGCCAACCTTTCTGGCAAAGTGGAAGTAGCCCCCACATTTCAGTTGCAGAATTCATCAGGCATGATGCCATTTTCCTTTCCTTAATAGTAGCTAAATGTGTCAAGTGAATGCTTGAGATTATTTGACTCTGGGTCATGTGAATGATGATTCTATTTGAACCCTGCACTTGGGATGGTTACTGCATCTGCCTTTGCAGATGAACAGGTGATAAACAAACTGCAATCTAGTGTGAAAGCTGAAAAGCTTTGCTGAGTATCAGAGCTGCTCATTGAGCTACTAAGACTTTCAATTCCATGAGCAGGTGAAGGAGACTAAATCAAGAGAGAAGCATTGGTAAAACTGTTGCTCTGGAGGGGTGTAGGCATTTCTCCAACAAATCTCTGCTGATATCCTTAATATTCCATTACAAAATATTCATTTGGATGGTTAATCCTACACATTAAGACGAGTTCACATAGTGATTCTGGTTGAGTAGGTGTCCATGTCTACTTCTGTTTTCTGGCATCTTTGCCCTTGAGATGTGAGAGGATTCCTTGTCCTCTTGGGTTGTTCCTTAAATGTGTAGTTGAAATGAGCTAAATGGCAGTAACAGATGATGACAAGAAACTCAAATCTTGAGAGAATCTGCTGTCAGAAGCAAGGACTCTTATGATAGAGGTGAAAGGACTGTTTGAAAGAACTGTAGGGCCTCATATGTTTGTGCTGATGTTGGGAATGACGAGAGCAAAGAGCAAGAAATTCCTGCTTGTGTATGGGGTTAACCATTATCATGAAAGTTAGCCTCAGAAGTTGAGAGGTTGATGGGTGTTTGTTCACTGCCTGCAGATTGTGGTCTCTCACCAGATCCTCATCAGGCTTTCCACACGGTATTATTGCTCTGATTGAGATCATAGCATTTGAATCTCTGTTGCTTTACAGTTGCAGAAGGGGAACTTGTGCACCTGTTTATGAGTGTAAGTGATACCTGTCAGCTTGTGCCCATGTTTGGTTCGGGTATGAATCATGATTGGGTCTCTGTTTGGAGCTGTCTTTTCTTTAGCTTTCAGTGGGTTGACTGAAATTGACATGGCATCACTAAAAGCAAGAGACCATTGATCATCATCACTAAGTTGCCATGAAAGGTGGTCACATTCTAATTCAATGGGAGTGAAGAACGGTTGCTTGACGAATGTAGATAGTTCAGTGCAGAAAGTGTTGACCAGAAGAAATGACTGAGGGTGAATGGAATGTGAAGGAAATATCTGCGTTGGGTTTCCAATTTGAAATCTGTGTGCTGTTGACCTTCCTCTAGGAGGATTTTTCCATCCCTTCACTCAGAAACTTGGGTAAGCATCACTTACCCTATTTCTTCCTCTGAGTACGATTATATGCAGCACTTCCAGTGTTGATTTCATCCTTCTTGTATTAAATTTCTAGTGTGTGCAAAACTGGTACACATATATTCATGTGAATTTCCCCATCAGATAAGAATTCTTTGAATTAGAATGCTCAAATTGGCATATTCTGGAACAGTTTGTTTAGCCTTGAACTTGTACTGTTGTATATGTCTCTGTTTGCACAGTTGGTTGTGTAACAAAAGTTCACAAATGTATTTATTCTGCAAATGTGTAACAATGGTATCCTGTACTGCCCTTTGATTTCCAGGTCTCAGGAGTTACCTCTATCTGAGTGGATGTACACAAATGTGGCCTTGGTATTGCGATCTAGCACAAGCATGAGCTTTGAGAGGTTTGTGTCTATGATATCCTTGCCTGTTGAGCTGTTTCTGATTCCAATTTTGAGTCATCACAATATCCTCTTTGAGCTACTCACATAAATTTATGCATTTACTTGCACTCTCACTGCGTCCTCATATTTTGGGGCAAAAATTTCCCTCTTCAAGCTCCAGTCATATTCTGGTCCCGTCTTCTCTGGAACAGACTTCTCTGCCCAATGTTTCCATTGCTTCTGTAATATTGTTCTCACCAGAAAGACATTCCTCCATGTGGGTATGTTGGGGATGCATTCTGAACCCATAATATCACATTGTACAGGAGGTATGTGGAGACATGTGTGTTCCTCAATGATTCTTCTGAGCTCCACAGTTTTTCTGATATCATGACTGAGTCTTCTCTATAGCCTAAAGAAATGCAACAGAATTACTGGATGCAGAAATTTATAAAATTCTTTGCTCTCAGTTCTGAGCACATTATTAAGAGGAAAGAAGAGAAAGGGAGACACTTAGCTTGCCAACCAAGCATGACACAGTAGTTGTTCTTCAACCTATAGGCCTATTGCATCCATTTTGGAGGTAATCATTTCTGATTGTCATAAGGGGCAATATGGTTGCTAATGCTCCCCTAAGGTTTGACCCCAGATGTATAAGGTTTTGGGTGATTGGTTGACATGTGAGCCCAGTCTACTGGCTGGGTTGGCCATAGGATGTAACATTTAGCATGGATTAGTGGTGAATTGAACTTGCAAGGTGGTCATGAGTTCTAAAAACTTGAGCAATTGGCTTGCAAATTGTCATATGCTTTAACTATGCTCACTGTTGTGAGCTGATGAAGTCAGTGGGGAGTGAAGGTGATGGCCCGGTACTTTGCAAGTGATATCATGAGGTTATGAACTGTCATTCTTGTCGTGGCTTTTTGGTTTGGCTGCAGAACAGTTGTTTAATTACCTGTATGTATTTGTAGAGTTGTGATATTGCTTATTAGTTGTTTGACAGCAAGTGCTGGAATGTTTTTTGATGTGGATCTTATGGATTCAGGAATTTGACATGAGAAAGTGCTATGACACATCAACCGGCATTACTTAGATTTGGCATTCTGAGGCCATGATCACCTGATTTCTCACTATGGTACTAGATCTGTTCCAGGCAGAGACTGCAGGTGGATGTTAGAGCTGAAACACATTATGCAGAAGGTTCTTTGAAGCGAGTACTTGTGATGCTATCAGGTTTCATATGAGAGGTAATCTCTCTCCTCAACTACGTAAGCTCAAGCTTTCTTATTCTCTTAAAAGTTGAACTGATGAATTGGATTTGATGTACCAATTATGCTTGGTGCTTGGGTTCTTAACATGGATCTATGATGAGCACAGTTCCAGTTTGTAGCTTGTAAGTGCCCATTTCTGTGCTGCCCATAGCATTGAGTGAAGTAGCTTGCTTGGATGCTGGCTGCATTGAAGTGATTTTGCACAATGCAAGCTGAACTTGTAATCAGATAATGCAACAATTATGACCAAAGCAGGGGACAACAAACCAAAATTTATTATGCTGGAAAGCTACAAATATAGCACGGCATATATATTCAGGTTCAAGGTTGATCTCAAGGTGGAGAACACAGGAGTAACTCTCTATCATTGCTTCTCTCTCCCCATGTCTGGGTCACTAGATTAGGGCTCTTGCCATACACATATCTGGAAAAATTCTTTGTGCTTTCAGGTTGAAGTTTTCTGGCCATGAAATAATGTTGGCTGTATGTTTTTGTTAGCACAGTAACAGAAACGATGCTGTATATGACACCTTCAATTGCCAGAAGTAGAGCAGGTGGTTGAAATGCAGGAGCTTGTGATGTAATGATGTCTTTACAAGAGATTATGTGTCAATTGGCCATCCTGAAGATATGGATGCACTTGTTAAGAAGGCTTTGGATTTTGTGAAGCATGCATTGCACTTGACAATCCATGGTGCACAAACAGCCTCCAAATCAATCCACAGAACTGGTTGCCAGTTAAGGGATTCAAACAAAAGTAACGTCTGTCTGAAATTTGATTTGTACAAGTTTTAATTGACGGGATTTAAACTGGAAAAATGTTTTGTGATCTAAGTTTTGGGTCAGGCTACAATGGAGATTGTCTGAAAGTTAATGGATGCCTCGAAGAAAATTGAAGCAGGGTAGGCTTGACGACTCTTTTCACTTCTGATGTGAATGCCAATGCTTGAATTGTGAGATGTTTTGTTGACTTCCATCCTATTCATTTTGTATGAGAAGCAGCTCCTATACAGTTGATGAGTCCATCCAGTGTAGCTTCAGATCCTTAACATCAACTTAATGTTAATTGGCTTCATTTGTAGTCTTATATGCTGGATTGGTGCAGGATCGAAGGACTGTATGTGCTGGGAAAATCAAGCATGGTAGTAATTTCGTTCAGGTCCAGTGACACAGATTTTTCCAACATGAATCATGTTATGACATCAAAAGGACTTTGGAGTCTCAATGCATGGCACAATTGTTCAAGGCATGCTAGTGATAGATAGCTGATAGGAACTGCCTTACAGCATCTTATACCTATGTTGAATGCTTCACCATAATTGCGAGCATCTATTTGTAAAGCGTGCTATAGCTCTACAGCATATGGATGTTGTTGATGATTGCCTTGGTGGCCTTGCAAACATTGTAACAGTAAGCCTGTTTATCTCTTGACTCCTTCCCCATTTTCATCCTCTTTGCTCTGCTGCAACCTTTGAATGCAAGAGAAAAAGCTCCCTGTGATTATCAATCAGGTCCTTCTCCCTGCATTTGGAGGACTGATGGTGCATTGACTCAGAATGCCCTTGGTTGAGCTGTTGATCCCATGATAGATGGGGTGGACTACAATTTGGAACATGAAGCTTGTGTTGAGATTTGAACCATCAACCACTTCCAGGGTTGCCACAAAGCACTTGCTGATTGGTGTTTTGGGTTGTTGGATGATCAATTGACAGGTGAAAGAATCTGCAGGAAAGTTTTCAGGATGGTGTGACACTGATCATCTATGGGGCAACAGCCAAGATAGAGGCATTGTGTGCAACCAATTGATCACCTATGTGGATAGTACCTGCTAGCAATTTTCAGCATGCGTCCTAGGCAGGATTCATGACTGGTTTGAAGAGCAGTTTTCTTCTTTCTGGTGCTATGAAATCTGTCGCTTGATGCCCTTTCTGTGTGTGTTGAAATGGTGTCCAATTATCATACGGCTGTCAACAGGCCAGGGCACCATATCCCAATCTTGAAAGCTTGTTCTCTCTTGGTTGTAATCTATGTGTTTGATCTATGTACATGTGGTTTTGTTATTTTCTCTGGGGTAATCTATGTGTTTCATCTCTGTCCATGTGCTTTTTTTACATCCATTAGGAAGTCCTATGCACTTGGCACTGCTAGTCTTTGTGGTCCTTGTCACTCTCTTCACAAGCAGTTTGGGAACAGGATACCATTGGAAGAGGGCTTGTTCATGAATCTAAAGGGCATTTTTGATATAGTAAGAGTTGCTCCTCCTTTGACATCTTTTCTCCTCCTACATTCTCTGCAGTTATTCTGGAGATTATGCACTTCTGCTTACGAAATAAGGTACATCTCAACCTGGAGATGGAAAGCCTCTATGTTCAGCCATGCAGATCCTGTCAGAATCCAATTCTGTCAAGCTTTCAGAAAATTTCCAATTCAAGCACTGCGGCACTCACTCATGGAAGCTATTCATCATGTCTTTGCTGCTTTGTTTGTGTCTCAGCCAACATGATGAAGGTGGCGGGGAATGTGCAAGTTTTGCAATGGTGATAACATCATGAGCACCACCAAGAGCAAAATGGATTTTTCTTCTACCAGCTGTCAGAACCTCCAATCAAGGAGCTTGTGTTTCTGAAACAGCAGCAACAGCTGAGACACTGGCAACAATGCATCTTGAAAAAGAAGGTGCAGCAAGAGGCAGTCAATCTTCAGGCACACAATGTCACACCAACCACTAGCAAGAAGATCATCAATTCCTTTCTTTCCTTCTTGCTTGCTTGCCTTTCTGTGCCTAAAAAAAAGCTGACTAGAACATGTGAAAGTGTTGTGGTTCACGCTTTTGAGGTCAAACAAGAGATTTGAGCATCTTTTGGGCTTTGAGAATTCGCTCACTATTTGCACGCACGCACGCAAGCACGCCCCTGTCAACCCTAATCAGGAAACGGCAGGCCGTTGTTGCTGGCCTCCTGCTCCTTGAGCTCGTTGTTTTTCTCTCACAATCTCGCCGTGGGTGTAAAGCTGGAGCAGGAGGAGTGGGTGGGACGGAGAGACCGAGGGCTGTTGTGAGTATTTGTGATAGAATTGCATCTGTTAGGAGATGCTGGATGCTTGGTGTCCAGAACTTAACTGGGTAGAGTACTTCCCGCTTTCTGTTTCTTCCTCATGTGCTAGCAGGCTGTTTGATTACTTCTCGGGTGGGAGGAGTAACAGTCCATGTCAGGGAAAGTGAGCTATTCCCTTCAATCTTGTGATGGCTCTCTAACGTAGTAGTAGTAGTAATACTCTTCAGGAGCGAACGAAGTTGGGGGGGCAGTTGTGTTTGTTGTGGGTAGGAGGGTACTTGCTGCCAGTTCGTAGATATTTTGCAATACATCCAATGTCTGTCTGCAGGTGTACCATTCGCAGTTGTGTGGGTCTTTTCCTGCACTGTCCTTCTTGGGAAATTTTGATCTACCAATTGCCGGTCCCGGAATGCCATCCTACTCGTCGTCTCTGGATTCGACGATTTGGGATGGATTTTGTGACTCTTCTTCTCCCTCTCTCTATTGGTGGCTACTAGAGACTCCAGGGTGCGTGTGGGCGTTTTCCTCCCCTCTTGTTTGTCTCTTGTAGTTTCCGTTCATCTTTCTTATTATCTGAACTCCACGTGCGATTCCTCTTCCCAGCCGTTCTCGAATATTCTCTCCTCTTGCACTCATTAGGTAGTAGTACTTCCCCAAAAGCCCTGCAGATCAATTGCATTCTCTCCATAGGAGTTAGGGGTGGGTGCAGGTCATAACCTTCTTGGCCTTTCTCTCTCTCTCTCTCTCTCTCTCTCATCATCATGAGTCTCTGTTGGAGCCTTTTATCTGTATTCAACTTTGTGTTGCAGTTGCTGATCTCGTTTGGTTGTCTCTTGAACCACGTTGAAGCATTAGTGCTGTACCCCGTTCCGCCAGTTGAGGGCCTTGTTGCAGGTCGCCTCCCATCACTGCTGCAACAACCCATGCTGGTGGAATGGGTGCCAAGGTTTATCCCTCATGCAGAGTTTGTGGTTTCTCTCCTGAACTATTACTACATGATTGCTCTAGAATTTCTCTCACTTGAACACAAAGAAGTCTCTCCTCCTCTAAGTCTACAGTCTCAAGCGTCTTCTTCTTCTTCTTCTTCTTCTTCTCGCTCTTTTCTATATCAGTCTGCTCGATCTTCTTTTCTTCGTGGTAGTGTAACTGGGGTGGTGGGGAGAGTGTCACGGCATTTCTGGTCAGCAGTTGCGTAGTTGGTTTAGTCACGTCGATATCCATCGTCTTGGGTTCTCCTCCTCTTCGATGCCAAAGTTCCTTGCAGCAACAGCTGCCATTCGTCCTTGGACACAACAAGCGTTTCTTTCTTACACAGACTTGCTTGAACGACTGATGTGTCCTGTACTTGGTGGGGAAGCTTTCGTACTCACCACAGCAGCTCGGCCGTCATGTGTTTGATCATCCGGCCCGCTTCTTAGATCATTGCAAGATGCTGCTGTCTACGGGACCACCTCTGTTGCGCAGCCTGGCAGTTCAAGATCATAAGTGAGAGAGTCAATTCACAGCTGGTCCTGGAGCTTTGGTTTGATGGGATCCAAGGATTGGAGTTTGAATCAATACTCTTCAGAGTCTGCTCTGCGGCGCAGTGAAAGCGGTTGTGGCGGAAGTGAGGAGCAATATGGGTCCTCGCAGGAGAGTGCAAGATGCGAGGAATATTGACGATTGAAAGATTGCGACAAGTTGCAAGGGTATGAGGAAGCTGATGATCGCTGTGCAACTTTGTACTTATCACAGTAAGCTAAAGGACTCCACCTGAGCAATGCTTCAGTCTGCTTGAAAGCCGCGGTGTTCCTGAAGCATTGAAGACGAGTATCATGGAGTTGGAAGATTCAACTCGCTTTTGTCAAATGCGGAGCGGTGTGGCTTCTTCCATTGGGGTACCTTGAGGCCCAAAAGGTGTTTGTTGTGAACACTTTGAAGCTTTTCTGAACAAACTTCTCCTTGACCAGTCTAGATGCTTCTGTGTCTGGCACATGGCAGGTTGTGCACATAGCAAGACTAATCCAGGATCACATCTTCAGAGTCAATATTGAGTTCGTGTTTGTGCTGGGTGCTTGCTCATGACTTTGGGGGCATTGTTCGTATGAAGGAGCATATCAAGCTTGGCAATGGGTATCAAGGACAGACCGAGGTTTCAATGACATTACTGGCATGATCAGAATTTCAACACAGATACAGGTGCAACAGCAAAGCCATCCATGAGTTGGCCTGCTGTGTCAAATCAAACTGTTTAGCTCATTCATGGTGAAAGTTTAGTGGGTTTTGTAGGAGTTGCTGCATCTATCTTGCAGCAGCAAAAGTTCAGTGTAAATTGATCTCCATTTGTCTGCAGAAAGGCAGTGGAAAGGGGGAGTTTGGGAGGCAATATGGCAATAGAGGAACAGATCAAGAGTTGATGTCCCCTTTCCTGAGTCTGGAACTGATGAGAGCTCTAAGGCCTGTGGGATTCCATCTCTGTCACACGGTCTGCGTATTCTTAGCAACTCCCCTGGCTTCTTGCAGTTCAAACTTCAGTTGCCCTCTGCCCTCCATGAGATGCTTGGCTCTTCTGATTCACATGGGTCAGCTCCTACTGAGCCAGTAGAACATGGCCGATCTGATCTCCCCAGCCAAGGACAGACACCTGGTCGTATTGATCTCTCTCGTCCTGGTGGACTCATGCAATTGAGGAATTTGCTCTTTGAGTGTGCACAGGCTGTCTCATCAAATGACTGGGAAATAGCTCATGATCGCATCCGGGGCTTGTTAGGGAGTCAGTTATCTGCACAGGGAGATTCATTTGAGCGTGTTGCTTCTTACTTCACCGCAGCCCTTGCCACTCACATTTCAAAAGCTACAGGCACACAGGTGAGCTCACTATGTAGTAGGCCACCCTTAAAGGATCTTCTCGCAAACTTATTGCTTAGAAACACTGTCTGTCTGTCTACTGGTACAGACTTCCTGGAGGATTTGCATTTTGGGCTTTGCACATATGTGTCTGTCTATAATCCCTGTCTTGTGTAAGGAACTGATCTTGGGCTTCTTTTTCCAGCAAGTGCTCTAGGATTGAGGCAATGCATATTGACATTGTTCAATAGTAGTTTCCAGGTCTCACCAAACTCTTCAGTTCCTGATCTGGCTAGAGCTTGATCTCATGTTTTGCATTGGGCCAGACTTCTAACCAAATTTGTTCTCAGGGCCATTGGGAATATTAGAATGGGCTCATCTATTGCAGACACTTTACAGCATGAGTTGCCTAGGGCTTTTTCAAATTGTCCTTCAAGGCTCTTTGAAAGCTTCACAGAATCTAATGGTGAATAAGCAGTTTCGTCTGTGCCTTAGGGTGTCTAGGAATGTATTAGCTTACTGTCAAGGTTGCCTGGACATGGTCCCAGTCATGCTGTGTCTAACTAGCTTGTTGTAGAAACTAAATTAGAGGCAGGTAGTATGCAGACTATTTTGTGTTTGGCACAGAGATATTGCAGCTTCTTTAGAGGTCATGTTTCTGCACTTGTTCATGACCTCTGAGCTGCAAATAGATTAGGCAGATTGTGAATGGCCATGGTGAACTTGGAGAATTCACCATACTGTTCAGAGTTGGAATCATATGCATGGTTGCTGAGAGGTTTATGATGGGTGGATCTGCAGATCAGTTTACCATTGGCATTGGTCCAGCCACCTGGGAGTGATGAGTTGCTGACTGCGTACTTAGCATTGAACCAAGTAACACCATTTGTCCGATTTGCACACCTGACAGCCAACCAAGCATTGTTAGAGGCGCTTGATGGTGAGTGGTATCTGCATATTGTGGACTTGGACATAGTCCATGGACTGCAATGGCCACCATTCATGCAAGCTCTTGTGGATGTGCGAGCAGATCAAGGGGCAGGCCTTCCACAGCTTTGCATCACCGGCATAGGGAAAGATAGACAAGTTCTCGAAATGACTGGCAGGCGTCTTGTCAACTTTGCTCAATCTATTGATCTTCCCTTTGAGTTCATTCCACTGATTCATCAGAATCTAGATTCTTTGAGGCCTACTATGCTGCGGTTGCGCACTGGGGAAGCTCTTGCAGTCAACTGCATGTTACAGCTCCACACACTGCTGGATGAAGAAGGGACAGGAGCACTGCAATTTTTCTTGGGCATGTTGCACTCTCTTAACCCGCGGGTGGTAACCCTTGCTGAGAGGGAGGCCAACACCAACCAAGCATTCTTTCTAGATCGATTTGCTGAGGCACTTCATCACTACTCTATTCTTTTTGACTCCCTTGAGGCCACACTACCCCCAACAAGCTTAGAAAGGACGCGAGTAGAACAACTATGGTTCTGGAAGGAGATTTCCAACATTGTGGCTGCCACCCGTGAGGGTCAGGAGTCGTCCTCATCATTGGACTCGCATGTTGTGAGGTACCAAAAGTTTGATCAATGGCGAATTTTCATGGAGACAGCGGGATTTCAATTACTTCCAACAAGCAAATTTGCACTTGCCCAAGCCAGACTTCTCCTCAGACTTCACTACCCATCAGAAGGCTATCGGTTGGTGGAGGACGATGCAGGTTGCTTATTGCTGGGCTGGCAAGATTACCCTCTTTTTGCAGTATCTTCTTGGAATGCAGTTTGATTCCACTCACTGCATTGCTTATTAGACCAAAATTTTAGGCGGCCCCCCTTTTTTTCCCCCAATTCTTCGCAGCCTGCTGCACTCTGTCAAAACCTGCACACAAACCAGCTTCATGGCTAGCTCTAGAAAAACTCAGTAGTCAAACCCATCACAGGGTGTAGTTTGCTACTCATCATTATTGACTCGTTGTGGATTTAGAGATACACTCTTCAGCTCTAGCCCAGCTCCTACAATGGTGTAGTAAAGGTTTTTACTTAGTTACATCTCTCATGAGCTCAGGGGCATATTTGTAGCTGGTTCCAAATTGCAGGAGGAAGATTGATATTGTTCTTAGCACTGTCAATGAGCATTTTGGATTAGTTTCTTCTTCATTTTTGTTCCAAACAGGGGTGCAAAATAGGCTAGCTAGCTTGCACATGGCTGGACCACTGGTCCTATTGTACCATGAGCTGTGATATGATCACAGACTGCATGGACTATTTGGAAACTCAAAGGCATATCTCATTCTGAAGCTCTAAGTTCTGATGTGATCTCTTCTCTCATCTAGAGTCAAAAGTTTATTGTTTATGCTCATGAGTCCAATTCATTTGATCAATCTGCTCACTATTGTTGTTGTCATCACAAAGCTTTCAAGAAGTCCTCCTCCATGGTTTCTTTGGTGCCCATGGCTGGCTGCATTTGAAATTCTTAGAACCTTCATGAACAGCTCAGTGAAAGAGAAATGCATGAATTTGAAGTTTTACAGTTTATTTGAGAATTTTTTTTTTCTAGAGTCCTATTTTCTTTGTTGAGGTCTGAGGAGGATTGTCTGCAGCTTTTCAATATCAGGGTGAAGTTCGTCTCCTTAACTGTGATCTGTTGTTCTGTCTTTTGTGTCTTGCAGTCAACTTGGTATACTACTAACCTTCTGTCTGAAGCAGGCTGCTGGAATGTAATCTGTGAGTGTATGTACCTCAGAAGAAACAAATGTGTGCACAGCTTGAGCTTCAAAAGACATGTAGCTGAAGATGTATGTGTAGTTGCTAAAGTTGTGTAGCTTTTGTTGCAATAGCACTGGTAGTACTCAGCTTTACACTGTTTTGTTTTTCCCCATCAATTCTTGTATACAATTGCTGCTGCTGTATGATGGGTTCCTGAAGAGTTCTGCCAGCCTTCCTGCAAGTTTTGAATGAGTGTTTGTGGGAGCTGCAGTGACGCAGCAGTGACGCAGCAGTTGGATGTTGGACGTTTTTCTAAGCTCTCCTTACATGTGGCTGCTGTATGTTAATTTCTCTAGCAGCTGCTAGATCAGTATTATGCAGCTCAGCTCGCAGTGTTTGGTGTCCCATTGATGAGCATGAAATGGTCGAGAGTATGGGCCATGAAGATGTAGACTGATCACATAACTAGTGATGAAGCTCGACTGAAGCGGCAGCTTGTTACTGTCTCCATCGTCATGGTCGAAGATCACGAATGATCGATCCAAATCGACTTTTGTAAAACCTTGTGGAACAGGAGTTCTGAACGAGGCCGCGAGTTTACGCAAGTTAGAAACCGAGCTGAGAAATCTAGTTCACATAATGAATGGTGTAAGACTTTTGAGATGGAGCTTTTAGACTTCGCAAAATTGAGACGACTGAAGGCCGCGCTTCGTGCAGCTGGTTCTTATATTCCGTTGTACGTTTTGTGTTGCTAGATCATGATCTAAGAGCAACAAGAAGGAAGTGTCACGCGGGGGATGGCTGTCTGGACTCTGAAGGTAGCTGCCTGTCTCTGCACGTGGTTCATTGTTCGAGAGATCTGCTGGGATTGGTTTTTGACTCCAGCTGCCAAGCTCCTCTGAGCAGCAGCAACTGATCTCCCGACTCCCGCCAGCTTCTCAACTACTGGTCTAAGTCCAGCTATCAGTTATAAGTACTAAGCCGAAGGAAAAGCAACAAAAAACCTTGTTAAAACTCCTGAACTTCGAACACGGAGCACAAGACACGCGTGTCAAGCTCACTTGCAGCAGATCCTTGCATTCGAAAACCGGTCATCCGATCAAAAAACTTCAGAACTATCGATCGATGTCGTAGTTCGACCATACACATGATGAACTTGGTGTTGCAGCTGGATATATGCAAAATACTTACCGCTTGTCTATATGGTACAGCAGCAGCTGAGCTGCCCTCATGTGTCAGGCACGGGCCAAACCCACCCCCGTGACGAACTTGCATCGTTCAGCAAATTGTACGTGAATCCTGATATCGACGCTAGCTGCACGTCACACGGTCAGAAACAGAATCTATAAGCTGCTTTCCACAACCAACATTGAGATCCATGCGTAACTTTCGCCGGAGCCTCGACTGAATGATCGCAAGTGTTATTATACAGATCCAAAAACAGTCAGCTGGTCTCGAGACACCAAATCCTCAAATTACTTACATACTAGATTTGCACGATACCAGCTACTTTGGTCTTCTTTCATGAAACGTTTAAGACTACACGCACGCGGGCCTGATGCAGATCAGTTTTTGCTGTTTCTTGGGTTTGTTTTCGTGGTCTTTCTAGCTGAGCTTCAGCTCGGAACTAGTGTCAGGCACGATCCTAGTGAATATCAAGCAGGTTCTTAACGGATGCATTATCAGAATCGTTAGAAAAGCTCGGATTAACTAACTAAGCTGCCTTATAATTCGATGGATCGACTTCCGGATTTCTCGACTTCTCATCTCAAGGACCTCCACCAGCTGCTAGATCAAGGACTCAAATTTTCTGCGCTTATGATCAGACGGGTGATCATCATCAATGATGCACTTGTATCAGATCCTAGTGCTCTCGCATCAGATCCTATAACTTGTAACCGCATGAGGCAATGGATTCCGTATGTAGACCAAAACCTGATTAGCTGAACAAATCCTTAATAATGATGTTTATGGAACTTTTGCTGATTAGCTGATTAGTACAAACAATCCTTAACGATGTTTATGCAATTTAATGCACCATCAATCGGCAATCAAATGACCCAAAAGAATTCAAAAATCGCGGAGCTCGTCAATGAAATCATGAGCTATATAACACGACTACTGTCTGTCTCCTGGGACATAAAAACCCATAACATACCGTTCTTTTCAACGATCTGTTTTATTCTTCTGCATTTCAAACTTCTGTGCAAAATAGATTAAATGTAGCCTCAGACTACTAAGATCAATAATGCAGTACTAGAGTACTGCAAGCTTCATGATGTTGGCATTAGACTACAAGAAGATTATTAACTATGCAGTCTCAGATCAATTACAAGATTAATGTCGCGTTAGACTTCAAGCTGCTTATTAATGCAGAACTAGATTACAAGATTAATGACAACGCTAGACTACGCCATTATTAATGCAGAACTAGATTACAAGATTAATGACAACGCTAGACTATGCCATTATTAATGCAGTACTAGATTACAAGATTAATGCAACATTACATTACAAGATTATTAATGCACTAGAAGACTAATGTTGTAGTACTAGATTACAAGATTACTGCAGCAATAGACAAAAAGATTATTACTCTGCAGTACTAGATTACAAGATTACTACAACATTAGACTAAAAGATTATTAATGCAGTACTAGATTACAAGATTATAACAGCATTAGACTAAGAGATTAATAATGCAGTACTAGACTACAAGATTATAACAGCATTAGACTAAAAGATTAATAATGCAGTACTAGATGACAAGATTATCACAGCATTAGACTAAGAGATTAATAATGCAATACTAGACTAAAAGATTATAACAGCATTAGACTAAAAGATTAATAATGCAGTACTAGATTACAAGATTACTGCAGCATTAGACTAAAAGATTATTAATGCAGTACTAGATTACAAGACTACTGCAGCATTAGACTAGAACATCAATAATGCAGTAGTAGATTACAAGGTTAATGTAGCATTAGACGACAAGATTAATGCACTACTCTAGAAGATTAGCGTACTATTGTATTATTACTAAAATTATCTTAATCTACAATTTACACCTACTAAGTTCAAGATTACAAGATTGCAGGTTCCAAGATGAATACAGTAGAAGATTAATTTATACTATTTGTAATATTATTAATTTTAAATTCTAACAAATGTGCAACTTCTAGAGTCTAATGGGTCTACATTAAATTACAAGAGTGCAGATTACAAGAATAATGCAGCAGCATTAGACTAGAAGATTTAATTTAATGTAGTATCAGACCATATTCTGATTAATGGAGTATTATTAGTATCCGAGATTAATTCTGCATTAAGCTAGAAGATTAGTGTAATTGCAGAGTAGAAGATTTATTTATGATCAGACTACATGATTAGATAATCAATCACACAAAGGAAGGAGGGAGGGAGGGAAGGGAGGGGGGTGGGTGGGTGGGTACTTATACTTACTTACCTACTTATTAAAATGTGAACTTGAATTGTATGAATGAGTAGCTAGCTGCTGTGCAATCTTTGTATTTTGAAAAACCATCAACACTTATAATTAACTGAATCACAGAACCCATTACAATCATACAAAAGGCTGTGCAATAATATTAGCATGCAATAATAGTAGGCTGGGTTCAATCATAGAGAGTAGCACAAATGATTGCCGAATGATTAAAACGGTCCAGTATTTTCTTCTTTTTTGCACGGCACAAGTCAGAGTCCAGAGTTCAGACAGGAAAAACAAAAAAAGGGCACTTCAGGCTTGAATTACTTCCTTATTTACTTACTTGCTGAATCCTGATCTCCCTCCTTCACTGCCTAAATGCAGACCCATCACAATTACCATCCGGCATTAAACACTAGTTATATACTAAGGAATGACTATTATTCTTTGCTGCAGCTTGTGGGTTTTGCTTGCTTAGACATGATGCATCTTCTGTATGACCAAAACACCCATCATAAACCTGCATATAATAAGACCAGCAACAAAATCTAAAACCCATTGTAATAATAAATACTTTCATATTATTAACCAACATGCACCTCCCCTGCCCCCTTTTCACTAAAGGCTATAAAAGAGTCAATTTAACTAAAGCCCTTCAACTTCTGGTTGTTAAAGCTGGTGCTGCAGGTTACTTGAGAGTGCCAGTGTTTTTGTTTCCTGGCGAAATTTCCCCCATTTTTGACAAAAGAAAATCCAGTGTCAAGGAAGGGTAACCTCCAAAGGATTTTTTTTGAAAAAAATGTGCAAAAGTTGCCATATCTTGTGGAAAAACATCGTAAAGTCGTCATATTTAGACAATATTTTCCTGGAGAGATTGCCAAAACATAGCAGGATTTTAAATATATATATACTTTACTCTGTCATTTGTACCCGGATTTGGCTCATTCCTCTTGTGGATGATCATGAGTCCACCTACATCACAAAATTGACAAAAAAAACCACCCCTCCTCAATATTCAATTTGTGGAAGAAAATTTAAAATGGCATGCTATTTTGGCCATGCCAAGGTATTGAAGGCTAACTCAAATTCATGAGTAGAAAAAGATGATTCAATATCATTTTATTTTGGCCATGACAAGGTATTAGAGGCTGACTTAAACTCATGTATGTCCTATGTGGACCAAGGTGTTGAATATTCATTTTTCAATTCAAGTATGTGCCAAAAGAAGATTTTTTCAATGTGAGGCTATGTGGGCCATGCCAAGCTTTTGAAGATTGATTCTAAAATTCGAATATGTGCAAAAAGAAGATTTTGGACCTTACTATGTTTGCCATGGGCCAAGATATTTGAAGCTCAACTTAAATTTCATGTTTAGAGAAAAAAAGAGGTTTGTGACACCTTGTTTGCAATGCCAAGGTAAATAAGTATATAAATGGAAGGTTAAGTTAAATTCTTAAATGTAGGGAAAGAAGATTTGTGGGGCTATGTTTGCCAGGACTACCAAGGTATTTGAAGACATAATTCATATATTCTGTAAGAGAAGAATTGATGTGAATGAACTGTGCTAAGTAAATGTCTCTTCAATGAAAGGGGGTGCTTATTAGAGATAGTTAAGTTTAACCAAGCTAGGTTGACACCGTAGCAATTCATATATCAATATTAACTGTGAAAGTTTAAGCATCCTAAAGCACCCTAGGTTGAAAATAGTCTTTGGATAGATGACCTTCGTACTTTGAAGCCAATAATGTAGCAACGACGTGCATCCCTGCAAATGAATGACTCAAAAGGATGGGAAATGAGAATAAACTGTTGATGGTGCCAATAGGGTTTGAGATAGGTGTGCTCGCATGATAATATGTACCTGAAAAAAGATATCAATATTAACTGTGAAAATTTAAGCATCCTAAAGCACACTAGGTTGAAAATAGTCTTTGGATAAATGACCTTCGTACTTTGAAGCCAATAATGTTGTAAAGACGTGCATCCTTGCTAATGAATGACTCAAAAGGATGGGAAATGAGAATAAACCGTTGATGGTGCCAATAGGGTTTGAGATAGGTGTGGTCGCATGATAATATGTACCCAAAAAAAGATATCAATATTAACCGTGAAAATTTAAGCATCCTAAAGCACACTAGGTTGAACATAGTCTTTGGATAAATGACCTTTGTACTTTGAAGCCAATAGCATCGCAAAGACATGTATCTATCCATGCCAATGACTCAAAGGATGGGAAATTGGAATAAACCGTTGATGGCGCCAATAGGGTTTGAGATAGGTGTGTTCACATGATAATACGTACCTGATAAAAAATGTCAAGGCTCATTTTCGAAAGGATAGAAGCACTGCTTAATTCCAATAGACTTTTGGATGGGGTCCTCCAAAGAATATAGTGCCGCAAAGGCATGTAACAGCCGCCTCTTTTCCCCTTCAAAATGCACCATAGAAAGGGTTGTTCTATAGCTTTTTATATGACCTTATCCACTTTAGAGGTGTATAACCTGTCCAAGGTCAATTGAAAAGTAAAAACTTTACACTTAATTATGAATGCAATTGCATCACAAACTTGGGTCTCATTGGTTTCTAGAGAAAAATATATTTAAGGTTGGAAAGTTTCTTTTGTTCCATTGGGTGTCAAGTCAACTAATCTACCAGCCAGATTGGGTCCCCTATATATTAGCTGCTTATCTACAATACTTTTAAATGTGATCCTCCTCCTGCCATCTTCAAACCACACAAGTTCCCCCTTACCTATGAGAGTTATCCTAAAGTTATGAAAAGCTCATCATGAGAACCCCTAGTTTGGCCAAAACTGGGGTAAAAAATGCAAACTCTTTCAAAAGTGATACAAAATGAAAAGAATGATATCTAGTGAGCTCTGTGCTCCTCTTATTCCTTACTTCTACCTTTAACCAATTGTGACCTATTCAAGGTTGCTTTTAGGTTGAATGTCTACCTACCCATATCCCTACATGGATGATATCATACCCAATGCAACATATCACCATCCAACACCTGGGATCAGGATTAGGAATGAACTCCAATATGGAGAGTAGAGTGCATCCCAAAACTCAACTAATTATCCAAAAACATTGTCTATATATTCTCAAATGATGTGAGCCTCTTTAAATGCCTTGTCATTGCCAAGTGACATTTGAATATTCTTTTATTCAATCTAGTATTGCCATACTTCTAATCCTTAAAAAAAATTGTCTCATCAATATATAGATTTTCTTTCTAGATAGCGATCTCGTAATGCTCTTTGGGTGGCTACAAAAGACATACCCATATGCCATCTTACCCAATGCACTTTGTATACCATATGAGGGCCTAGCCATGGTTGGGGTCACAATTTCAATACAAGAATTCCTCGATGCTATAGTGAAATTTTTAAGCCTAAATGTTTTTTTTTGTGGACTTTAGCTTCTAATAACATGTAAAGGACCCTTCTCTGTGCTCCAGTTATATATATATAACTAATTGGCACAAATATAAAATATGATATTTCAAAATATCCCCTCCTCTTTTCATGAATATATGTTGGTGCATGTGTTGTCCCCACCTATTTCCATCTTGGATAAAATCCATGGCAATAAAAACTCATCCTTGAACAAGCTGTGAAAACATGAAATGAAATATTTTGCATCATAAGTTACACATTATTATATGTATGCATAATAAGTTTCAAGTTCATAACTGAAATTTACAGTACCTTATGAATTTTAA
>Ga0116229_10001869_pt1 | contig 33696 bp, 27 predicted proteins | sample S1TSphgellanicum_3_FD_87313 | JGI IMG/M metagenome (GOLD analysis project Ga0116229, IMG submission 87313) | Host-associated microbial communities from peat moss isolated from Minnesota, USA - S1T2_Fc - Sphagnum magellanicum MG | ecosystem: Host-associated > Plants > Peat moss > Unclassified...
AATTTTAAAGTAACCTATTTTTAAAATTTTTGATTATCGACAAAAAAAAACAAAAAATAAAAAACATTTCCCCCCCCCCCCCCCCCCTTCCTATTTAATAGGTTTTTTGCTACAAGTGTGTGGAACTGGTTTTGATTAATGACATATGGATTAAAAAAAGGTCATAGATGTCAAAATTTGGTGTTGTTCAAGAGATTTTCTTAAAGTGCAAATGTCTATGAACAATCATGGTATGACAAATCAAGCATGGTTTTTTCAAGTCAATAAAGATCAAGGCATGACTATGTTTAACATATCTTTCTAGCTTTGCATTTCACCATTAAAAAGGACATGAGAAGACCCTTGGTGTAATTGTAAGCCCCATTAGGGTTTAAATTGTTGGAAGTAGGTTAGTAGGTGTGACACTATTGACCTAATCAAATTTGAATTTCTCATTATGTATCACGCATGCATGTAAAGGACTAGAGTCCTAAGTTGGTTTGTGCATGGTGATGTGAATTGTTTGCCACACGTGTGCATGTATGTGCTTTAAAGACCCATTGCACAAATCACATGCCACATGAAACATGACTAATTTCAATAACATACCAATTGTAAAGTTAAGGGGTGAACTTAAACCCAATCACAATCCATAGGTTGTCAATTTTCCCCCAACATTCACGGCCATGGGCACATATGATGACAACCTACACCGTAATGCCTCATGATGTTTTGAATGATTTATCCAATTATTTTTATCCTTCCAAATATTTGTTCATATTTTTCTTTAGAAAGAACTAGGACTCAAAGTAATTATTTTTGAAAAGTTTCCATTCCCTAGTTACGAAGTTAGAAGCACAACCTTATCAAATATACTTGTATTAACTACCCCACTATAGTTTGATTTAGAAATCTATGGTCAAAACAAAAACCATTATCAACCCCTTGATCAAAGTAAGATCCTATGTCAACATTAGATTTTCCCACTTTATTTTATTAAAAGAGTGTTTAATTTTGCTAGCAAAAACCACCTTGTATCATTTCACATTGTTCATGTGTGTTTAATGTTGTTAGAAAAAATAACCTTGTATATTTTCACATGGTTTGTGATGTATCTTAGTATCTTATTACATTGTGACAATATGAATATCACTACCAATATTCAAGAATTGCAATAAAACATTACAACATATAACTATCACCTCCTATTTTAACAATGAAAACAAGTCAAATCCCATTTGAGCTTCAAAGCACTACAAGCTCACATTTCCACTTGGGTGAACCTATACCTACCCTAGTACCATGGTAAAAATTCCAAATATTTTTGGGTAGCTTTTTAACATTACAAATATCACATCTTCAACACTAAATCAAGGTCTATAAGTTCAAAATCTTGACATTTCCCAAGTAAATATAACTTTTTATATTAGAATAACTTCACTTATGCCTAGCATTTGGAGCCTCCAATGATGAATCTCACATCCAAGATGACCACTTGATTGTTTCCCATGCCCCACCCATAAACAAGAAACTTAAATTGCTAGTAATAGCAAAGAAATCTAGACCAATCAATCAATGTGACTAATCAATAGTAGGTGTTAAACTATGCAATGCCTTTTCCTAACCACACCTAGTGCACAAATGTTGGCCTAAAGCCATTTTATTGGCCCCAATCAACAAAATATTGATGGATGTCTCACCCATAAACATGAAACTTGGATTGCAAAAGGCCAAAGACTAATAATAACAAACCATTTGAAGCAATCAATCAATTTGGCCAATCAATATAAGTATTAGATTGTGCAATGCCTTTTGCCAACAATAACATCGTGTGCACAAATGTTGACCCAAAGCCATTTTATTGCCCCAAATTAAAATAATATTTAATATTTTTCATCCAAAACTTGATGTGCAATTCATGGGTGAAGCTACTTTAAAATCTCACTCAAGAAACGTTCAGGTAACAACATAAGTGCTAGTTCACCCTGTGGCCATGCTAAGCCTAGTCACTTAAGCCCATCCCCTACTAGACAACAAGCAACCATTGTTACCACATTAAATTCGAAGCCATATGATCATGATTTGCTTTAGTACAATAATAAGCGACCCAACTTGAAGCTGAAAATTCCCAAAATCAAAACCATGTCATGCATCTCTAATGTTTAAAATTTCATATGAGTTGCATCTCTTTGTTTTCTTAAAATTTTAACCACCAATAAAAATCCCAACTTCACAAATTGCACATTTTGCAACTCCATGGAATAGAAACTAGTGTTGACAAGTTGTTTGGTTTGCAATAAAACTGAGAGTTCAAGTTCTTGTGACTCAGACTCAGACCCAAACCAGCACCCTTTTGTTGGAACAACACAAGGACCAGACAATGGACGCAAACTTTTGTCAAAATTGTTTGCAAAACTGTGAAAAAAAGCCTTAAACATAGGTTTAGATTCTTTAGAGTAGCTCCACCTATACTCATTATTTGAACCCCTAGTAATGTTTATTACTTCAAGCATATACTAATTTTCTCCATCCCCCACCCTTAAAAATGAAAAATGGGAAAATAAGGTGAGTGTTTTTAATTGCAGCCACCCATGCAAATGAATATAAGTGAACAATCAAGAGCTTTGTGTATTCTTTTCATGGAACCCAGTTTTCAAACTAACTTGGAAGTTCTTGAATTTGAAAAGAATGTGCCAAAACTAGAGCCATAAGTTTAGAAGTTTGAAGAACAAAGCTCAAACCCACAAACCTACCAGGATTTTGGAAGTGTCAAACCAGGACCAGAGGTTCTCTTTAAAAAGTTAAAGGAAGAACTGGCAAACACTAGTGGAAACCTAACATGATTTTTGATAGGAGTTGTATCAAGTTTTTCCAACCCTGTTTTATGAATTGAACTTCATGACCTCATAATCTTGGCTAGACTTTAGGGAAATTGAGATGTTAAACCTAAATCAAATATGGTGCAAAGGAGAAAAGAGAGATGGCCAACAGAAGCAAAAACCATAATCCTTCCTTGAGCTTCAAAAGATCCAGTTAGCACCCCACACAGACATTCAGGGAAAAGGAGTTGACATTGGGTTATAGTATTTTACCATCCACCAGAAACACCACAAGCACAATCAGGTCGGTACCTCATCTTGATTCCACTAGGTTGCAAATGTATGATCCTCATTTCTTTTCATTTCTCACTCAGACACACAAACACCCACCTCCATAAGATCCAAAATTCAGAGTCAATAACCTCATGTTTATGGGGAACAGCTCAGACCAGGTTGGTGGTGTGCTAAATTGATCACAAGTGAGGGGGCCCAACTGATAGCATTCTGGTTGATGTAACCAATTCCTGCAGAAATGGCATATGCACATGGGAACAAGGAGATCAAAAACACCAACATAGAGTCCACCCCAGAGTTGAAAGTCCAAACTTTCAAACAAGAAAGTGAATCCTGAAGAACATACCGCTTTATGAATGACAGAACCTATTTACAGCTTAATTGGAAGTGCAGAGCCACATTGATGGCACAGAAGGACAAGCTAGCTGCACTTATGAGCAGACAGAGATCTGCTGCCTGCAGTGAGGCTGTTACAGCGAAGGGCATAGATATACCAGACAGGTAGAAATGCAGATGCTAAAACAACAGCTTGGAAGCTTTTAGCAGTTGTACTCAAAATACTTTGGATTCGCAGGGAAATCATTCTCCACTTGCAGCTGCACAGTAAAGCAACAACTCAAAATGGGCAGGTTGAGAATGATTGTCAGTTTCAAATTTTTTTATACTGGGTTCACACAATGATACTATTGAGACAGCACTTATCTAATCTTTTTGATGTCAGAGTTAACTTGCTGAACTTAAGTTTCAGTGGCTAGCACCAGAAAATGTACTCTGTCCATTTCCAAAAGCAACAGTAAGACTCAACGCATGCTGCCAGCTAGTATTCAAGAGGCAAGATGATATAAATGTCAATAGTCTCCTCATTCCAAGCTCCAACCAGCTTGTAAGGGTAAAAGCTTCATTTTCATTTTAGCTTGACCTTGTAAAAGCAAGCATCCCAAGGCATAGAGAAGTCTACACAGACGGTAGTCGTTGGGGCTGTTCTATGGCAGATATTTCAGTGCAGATTGAATCTAAAGATGTTGGCACTACTTGCTTCAGACAGTTTGATACTCTGATTGGTTTTCACTATTATCACAAACCTAGACAAGTACCTCTATCAAAGTCTCTACATCAAAAAAGGCACACGTATCCTATTCCAAATGAAATTCATCACCTTATCATAGGGCTGATGACCAAATCAAACTGCTCAGTTGCCCCACAGCAGGGACTCTCTGAAAACAGTGGTTGTACACTGCAAACTCTTGGCCCAAAAAATATTGATTGCTCAAAATCTCTCCCTTATATCCAGACTCTAAAAGTGTATTACTTCAGGATCAACCATTGAGTCCAAGCTCCGTAGTTGAAATACTACTGGCAAGCAATTTTTGGAACAAGAAGTCCCACTGTACATTTATGTAGTAGAGTGATTACTTTCTAAGAACCTAAACTTACACCTAGCAGTCATAGTTTCCAGAGGAATAGTGGAACATTTCCTTATTCCTGATGGTAACAAATTGATTGTAAATGGAGACACTTTGAAGCTTCTCAGAGGAAAGACAGGATGGCATGGCCATGACCAAGACCTGTTCTAGTAGGCTGTGATAAAAAAATTGTGCAACACATTGCTTGAGATCATGGTCACAGTTATTTCCCTGGTGAAATTTCACAAACAATTCAAGTGGGAAAGTTATAAAGTAGAGAAAGTGCACCTTGCCCTCATCAGCATCTGATTGGCGCTGTGGGAAAACCACCCTCAGATCTCCATAGATATAAAAGCGTCGTCTGTCTTCAGCATCCAGAGCTTTCACTGCACATGGAGGTGTAGACTGCCCACTGAAGGACTGCTCACTTGCTGCTTTCTCTTTACCTGGGGTCCTAAGAGGTGGGCACATAAAACGAAGATGGAGAGCATACCGAAGTACACTTCCACCCCCTTCTCCACTTTTTAGACTCCCCTGGCTGTTGCCACTTCTGTAACTGCTGGAACCACCGGTCCTTCCTGGACCTCCATTTCCTCCTGCTTGCTTGCTAGTCTGTCCATGAAGCTCCTGGTTTCTTCTGGCTGGAGTACTGGCAAATGAATTGTGCTCCTGGGTAAAACTGGATAAACTTCCAATATGTCCACCTGACCTCATACCTGAACTTCCATAAGTTTTGGACAATCCACCATTGCTTTCATGTACCTTGCTGTTGAAAGTCCTTATTGGGAAGGTCCTACTTTCTTCATTGCTTTCAACTTCTGTACTGGACTTTACCTTTCCACAGCAGACAGCTTTACTTAGTTCCTCACAGATACACCCTTCAAGAGTATATCTGCAACCCCTAGAGCTACCATTGATGTTCCTACAGGCTCTTTTGTCTACTTCCAAACCACTACCCTCTGAGAAGTTTTCCTGCTGAAAACTGCTGTACATATCTAATGGAGATCCCTTTGGGTCCACACAGCCACTGAAGCCTGGAAAGCAGCACATGTCACCAGCCCCATTTGAGGATGAGCCAGACAGCCTACTTTTTGGTGAATCTAGTGCCACTCCACCAGAATCTTTTATTGGAGTTGATGACTGCCCCCCAGATGCTAGTGAAACTTTATGCCGAAGAAAGGTCTACACAACATTCAAACAACATCACAACCAGCATTTATCAGGACAAACCTTTGACCTACAAAAAGATAATGCCAAGTTCTGATCACCAGATTACATGTTGGGGCAACTCAAAATTTCATGCGTACAATAGCCTCCTGTTCAATGCTGAATGAGATGTTTCCAGGTGGAAGTCATGAACATAAAGAGATCAAGTGGCTTCCCAGTAAAATCCCAAATGAATGAGTAACAGGAAACCAAAGGTCTATCAATTGTAAATGTGTTCAAGGCTCAACAGTCAATTGGAGTTCAACTTGCATAATGAATTAGAGACTGGGTTATTGTTAGATGCTATCCATCAATGTCAGTCTTGCTCCCACAATATTGCAAATTTATGACCATGGGCATTAGGAATGCTTTAAAGTGATCAAACACACAAAAAGCTCAAGGAAACTCTCCAGAAATCCTTCAAAATCAGTACAAAGCAATGCTCCAGAATTGGTTAGAACAGCTTCAAGCTTTGCTCGACCTTTCCAAAATTACAGAATAGTTTACAAGATTTTTGCCATCCTAGTACCAGCTGAGATAGGCTATCAACTGGATTTCCACTTTGACATAGGCAACAACTTATCCAAATCATGGATCGGCAGTCAAACTGTCTCATCTCATTCGTACAGCAAATTTTGTACAGCAAAAGTATACATTCTGATGGGATTTTGGATGCTGACCACCAACCACCACAAAGATGCAAGGACTGAAACAAGACAGGCATGTCAATTTAATATCTGCCCCAGAACAGCTCGGCCTGAGAGATTGTGCAACCTGTGAAGAAACATCTCAAGAGGGTTGGACCTTGATCTACAAATTTCAAGAAGGTTAAGTACAACAGACACCCAGGTAGCAAAAAGCAAACAACATACCTTTGTACCATGTGGCATGTCTGTTAAGTCATAGCTACAAATAAATGTATGAACAGGTGTCATCTCTGGATTGCTCAGCACCTACATTCACACTTTTAGTGGTCAATTCCCTGCCTCAAAGTTCTGGTCCCCTCCAAAATTATCTTTCCAGACAGCCAGTCTACAGCCTAAACCATCAAAAAGTCTGCAATGTATTGTCTATCCTTGCAGGCTACATTGAGTCCTGAAACAAGCTGAATCAGTGAAAATGTATCCATACCAGTTGTACACGGCCCTGAACAGGTATACGGATGCGGGATTTAACTGGGTGAAGATCGCTGATTTTACTTTTGTAGGCTCTATTGAGGCCATTGTTGCCTGAGGCACTTCCAACAAGATCAATGGAGGCAAAGTACAGCAAAGAGCTGTCTCCATCCACACATGTGACAGAAAATGGGAGTTTCCGCATTGATGGTGACCAGCTTCCACCCGTCACACTCAGCAAAGCAAGAAATCCATCCAATTTCTGCTCCACAATCATCAATCCATCTTAGGACAGTGCAAGAATCTTCATAATCCCATACCCTAATAAGAAATGACCTTCTAGTGCATCCTCTGCTTGACTGGCCATGCCAAACTGCATTCCAGGCTCAAACAGCTATCTGCAAGCAGATCGTCTTCCACAATAACACACAATGTGCTTTTTTGGCTCCTAATGCCAGAACAAAATCAAACCAAGAACTTGAATTCTCCTGATTAAACCCTAATACCTTCATCTGACACAGGGATCAGAATATCAATCCCAGCAAGAGCTTCTGGCAAGAAACAGAGTCACTTAAAAACAACCAAATCTATGAATTTGCAGAGAAATTCCATGACAACACTTTGAAGGTAACCTTTCTGTCAGCTGCAGCAAAACCCAAACTAATGTGACAAGAATGAGTGCAGTCTTAAAACTTTGAAGGTAACCAATGTGTTAGTTCAGGCAAGACTCAAATGCACACAATGAGAATAAGTTGCAGTAGTAACCTTATGAGTTTCACTCACAAAGTATCAGACCATAACCTTCATCATAAATGGCAGTGAAAGAAAGCAGATCCCTTGAAAGAAATATCAGAACATTGTCTCTATTTCAGAGCCACTCCTTGCAGAAAAGAGCCATTGATAGAAATGACAAAACTTCCTCCACAAAAAGGCATGTCAAGTTGTGCAAACCTGGAAAGTTTTTCCAGCCAGAAATCGCCCTGACAATAGAGATTCTTCAAATGAGCCAACCAGGGAACGCCTGGTGGGCAGACCAATGGAACCACTAGGGCTCTTAATGCCAATAGTAGGCACAGACATTGGTTCACACCCCCAGCTTGTCACACCCAGTTGCTTCTGTGGAGTTCCAGACACTGCATAGTGGTTGCCAGGGCCAGACTCTTCAAAACAACCTACAACAATATTGGTTACCGCATCCTCAGCCCTCACTTTCTCCCCTTCTGGAAACAAATCTGACCTCCAACTCGTGAGGTGGGGATGATCTGTTTGCAACATCAACCGGTTAGAATCAGATGACTCCCAAGGCTGAAATTTTCCAGGAGAGCCATGCAAGTCAATGTTTGCGGCTGCTGGGGACAACCATCGAGGTCGAAGGGGTGACAAAGAGAGGATTGGTGTAAGGCAAGGACGTGGCAACTGGAAATCTTTTGAAACGGTTTCTGAAACAGAACTGTGCCAAATTCCTCTCTCTACTGCCACCTCCCTCTCTGGAAATATCCGAGAATTTGCTTTCTTCAGCCTGAAAGTGCTATCCATGTCCCTGCTCCTTGTTAGCACTGGCCCATCTGTTTGAATTTCCAAGGGTGTGGCCATAGCATGGTTTGAGTGGTCTCTCATATGTGTCCGAGGGATGTTGACAGGGCTGCTCACGTAATGTGGATTCATACCTCTTCTATAGTCTAACAGCCCCATGATAGTGGCTCTTTCCTCTAAATTCCCTCTCCTATTTTGATCATCAGAATCATCCTTTTCCAATACCCCACTGTTCTGGCCTGAGGTGAGCATATCAGGCAGATGAGATGAAGGTCTCTTGCACATAATAATGCCTCCAGACTCACTCCCGCCTGCATCTCCATTGCTTCCTGAAAGAGAATTACTGCTGAGCTCGAATGCAACCTGCAATCAGAATATGCTCCAAACTAGAGACTTACTGAGTACATAAACCTCAAAACACAGAAACAAGAGCAAAAATAATAAAAGCCAGACAGGTCTGAATTGCTGCTCCTGGAAAAGGTCAAGCCCAAAATCCTCCTTCAAAACCAGCATCATCAAACTAAGTCAAAAGCATCAGCTATATATACTGCAGACACTATAGATGCTTTTGGTCACTGCTTGCAAAGGTTTTTCAGCACACCATGCCAGATGGAATAATTCAATCTCAGATTCTCTCTAGAAAAGCCCTCTTGCACCACCACCATCAGATCAACATGAAGGACTGCAATTCAAATCACCTGTGAGCCTGGAAGAAGCCCTATATCTGTGCCATCAACAGATTTTGAAAGTTGAGATGAAGGTGAGGACTGAGCCTCAAAGCCAACAATTATCGCAGTTGGAGTGCCTGATGATGAGACACTGGCTGAATTCTGTGCTCCAAACAAGCTCTTGTCCCCGGGTTGCATGCCCTCCTTGGCTAAGGATGCTGTTGTGGCCCCCCAAGGGTACTCCCAGACTCCTCCTTCTGCTTCATGTATATTGGTGGACTCAGAAGTTGGCAGACGAGATTTGCTGGTACATTCACTGTAATCCAGCAATCCTTTTTTTGCATGGTGGTTTCTGTCTTTCCTTTCCTGCAATGTGGCACTAGTATTGGAATCTTCTGCAACATCCCAGCTTAGGTAACTGGTCCCGTTGCCTCCTCCTCCTCCATACTGTTGTGGTCGTCTCGTGATACTACTACCGCGTGCTCCTCCCACAGAACAATCGTCATCGGATCCTTTAGAAGTTGGTCCAAGAAGCCCCATTTCGTGGTACGAGGGTCGCTCGCTCGCCCCCTTCCTTACTTAGTCCTGTTGGATTGTTGCGAAAGATAACGGAATCGAGCTTGGTCAAGATGACCCCAACAAGACCCGCAACGCTAAAATCAATACGGCTACTACATATCCTTCTCTGGACAAATCTTTACTAATAAGAAAGAAAGCTCCGGAAATTAGCGCCAAGATGGCGGAGTTCTGCTATTCCTCCTACTCCGCACAACTTCTCCAAAGTCTTGTTACACTTGGAGACGACGATGAGAGCACCATCTCATCCTTCGTGTGCTACAATTTGTGGAAACGATATCTCTTTCTACTTTTATCTCTCCGGTAAAACAGCCCTGTGCCAATCCTGACCAGAAAACATCGAGTCGGACAAAGAACAACAACAAGAAGTACGAGGCAAAGAGGAATCGGCTAGCCTCTCTCCTCAACAACAACCACTCCTCGCAAATGTCTGTGAGGGGTTGTAGGTCGTCACTAAACAGCGCCGTCCTTGGATCTTTGACTTTTCTTCTTCTGCCTGAAACACATTTTTGCAGCGACAACGACCTCCACCACCACCACCACAGGGCTGACACGACGAGGAGCACGACCACGACAGTTGTGTTGTTGTTCTCAAGCCCTGATCCTTGAAGTTGTGCGCACAACGACGAGGACTCGTCCTCCTTCACTTGGGACACCACCGCCACCACGACGATCCATCGTCTCTCATTCATCAAGAGCCTTGATCTTCAGTACTTGCCTGAACTACTCCCCTGCCTTCATCACAACAACGATGCTACTCAGGTCAGAGCAGTAGCAAAGCAAAGTGAATTCCAAGCCCCGCACGCACGCACGCACGCACGCACGCACGCATCTCTCTGTCTCTGTCTCTCGGTGAACCTCAATCCCTCTGCCTTCCATCCAAAAACACCACACCTCCCTTTATCCTCTGCCTTCCGTCCACCGCAAAAGCACATCTATTGAACGCTCGCATATTTCAATCCTTGTTCTAACAGAAATTCGTTCTCCCTCGCACCCTCCCCTGTCCTCGTCCTCCGCTGACTTTACATCTTACATCTCTACCCACGCTTTGTGAACAACAACAAAAACACCAAATAGAAAAAGCAAACGCAAACGCAAAAGCAGGCAAGAAGAAAGCCCAAGACAGCGAGAGGGAGAGAAAGACAACAAGACACAGCAACAAACTTACACTACTACCAACTGGCGCACACAATACGTGCAACTACTACACATACGTCAGGGCAACGAATGGGACATTGGAGCGGCAGGCCAAGCGAGGCCAGACGAGACGAAGACGAGGGCGCAGGCCCAGAGCAGCAGCAGCAGCAGCAAAGAGGGCGAATAGCCGGCGCACATGTAAATACAGAAAGAGCAGGAAACAAAAGGATGTGTGCGACGATAGAATACACGCAACGAGACAGCCCTGGTGTCGCTATTGAAGCAACACCGTTCCCCACAGCTGTTTACACGTTTCACCATTCACCATCTGCTACTCTACCCTAATGTCATTTGTCATTTCTCTTCATCCTTTTATCATTACCTACCACCAGTGCCAACCAGGCCCTTTTTTCCCCCAATTTTCTCTAGTTGGTGGACTGCCTGCCGATCGTCCACCACACGAATGTGTCAAATTTGGCTACCGGTCAGCCAGCAAAGTAGCAGAGTCCCCCCCCCCCTTCTTTTCTGGCAACCTCTAAGAACAGAATAAATCAATAAATTAATTAATTAAATAAAACTCATTCTACAAACTCATTGTCTAAAAATGATGAAGTCTGAGTCTTTTCCTCAAAATATGGTATTTTTTGCACCTTTTTTTTCCCCCAAAAAAAACACTTTGTGCACTTATCACCGGATTTTATTTTTTTGGTTGCCGCTGTGTGAAAATTCGCCAAAGGAAAAGAAAAACACCGAAACCCACCTCACAACCACTTCTACAATTTACCCATCACGTTAAATCTTATTCACTCGTCACAATGTCTACCACCCATCGCGTTAACTGTGTACCCTAATGTCATTTCTCTTCATATTTCATCCAAATTATCATTCATCTTTCACAAGTGTTTACACATTTCATCTGATCACACCTCGTTCATAACATTGTTCATTGCCCACAACACAATTCACCTAGGTCTAACCTAATGTCATTTCTGTTGATATTTTATCACCCACAAAATAATTCACCCATTGCAGTACATCTAACCTAATGTCAATTCTCTTTGTATTTGATGACAACATCATTCCTCACAAGTGTTTACACATTTTTATCCATTCACACCTAGTTTATTCTTATATCCTTCTATTTATTATTGGCATATAATTTTAAATTTCACAATTTATTAATAAAAATTAAGCAATTTTTTTTCGTTGTTCATATGTTTTGCACACAAATTATTATGTATTGAAAACACATTTGACTCACATAAATATGTTAACAATGAAATATAAATTTATGAATGAACAAATTTCACATTTTATTATTGAATGTTAAGTTTATGATATGATAGTAACTACACAATTATTTGCATAATTTATTCATCATAATAAATATATTTTAAAAGAGATTTACACTCGTTGTTATTTTAAAATAACATTTTGTTATGTCATTAAATTTTTTGATATTTAAATGTATTCTGTAGATAGAAAAAAAGTGGAGGCATCCTTGTTGACACTAATTGTTAAAGCATTGTTATGTCCAATGTTGAATAACATATAATCTTCACAAAAATGGAAAATTGAAAAAATATGTTTATGTTATGTAGCATGGTTAAAGTTGACCAAGTAATTCAATGTTAATTTTAAGAATTGGATCTTATAGACTCCTCTTTGTGAATATTAATAAATGCTATATTTTGTCACTAATTTATTTTTTAGTTTTTTGGTTCAACATATTGTTGTGTAAATTTTTAAAATCTATATGATAACCAACTTCAAAAAGCAAAAAATAAATCCAAATAAAATCTCTTCCAAAATCCATATCTACAACAATGTAACATTTGCAATAATCTAAAAATAGATTCAAACTATATGGAATTGAAAAACAAAATACAATGTAATACAAAAAAATTGTCCATCAAAAACCCTCTCTAACTATTATCATGAGCTTTTCTTCATCTTCAAACAAATTATTCAATGTTATAATGATCACAAATTAAGAACTCTTCCCATTAGTCCTGATTTCCCACCATGAACATGAATTCAAATTCTCAACCAATCCTGATCACTCAACCCAGTGTTGCCACTATGTCCTACAATGACACTTCCTCTTATCACTTTGTTTAATGGTAATGGAACAATTCTAACTTTAACACCTATCATTCCAAACAAAAATTAAACAATATCATGGTGTATAAAGTTTTGGAAAAGTTAAAAACATTGTGAAAGATAAGTTTGACTCCATTAAACCCAAAATCAGTTACAAAATTATTTTTACAAGTTTTACATAGCAAGGCAATGTATATAAAACAAGGCAATTATAGTAGGATTTACAAAAGGGACTAATTACATCAATGATGGAACTATTCGAAACACTGTTATTGCATTTTAGTGATTGAAGTGAAGTTTTAAAAATTAAAATGTTACAATATGTTAAGCACAAAACAAATATTCAATGAAAGATTATGTAGACTTAACAAGAGATAATGATTATGTGTTTGAGAAATAAAAGGTTTTATCCATAGATTTCAAACATGGTACAAAGTTAAGCTTGAAATTATAAGACTAATTATGTTGGCAAGATTGAAAAACCTAGTGCTCAAAAGTTTTTTTATTTAAATTATTCCATGGAAACATTTAAGACTTCATCAAGCTTTTAAAATTTTATGTCAACTTGGTTGCCCAAAATTTTATATCAACTTAACTTTCTAAAATTTTGACCAACTTAACATTTCAAAAAAATTTGTCAACTTTTATAACCTTCCAAGCATATACCTTCAAAATGCATTTGAAAACCTTTATGAATTCTTAAATATTTAAGATAATATTGTTTCTGACATCATCCCTTTTTCTACTAACAAGTTCCACAAGGAACGATGTTATTTAAATGGATCATAAATGTATAAAATCAATGTGTTGAATATATCTTATAATGTACATTAGTTGTAAATCCTAAGGTAAGGGTCCAAGCATGGTAAATTAGACCAAAAAGTACGTCCATTTAAAATCCCATTTAAAATATATGATAGTTTTCTTAAAAAACACAAAAAAATAGATTGGAAAGCTTTATATGTTTCATTTTGAAAACATACATGCATGGACATTGGGTTTATGGTAAATTGAGTGTAAAATTTGAAAAAATATATCGTAATAAAAGTAGGTAACAAATATGTTTGAAATTAACTAGCTTGAATATTTATTTTTAAACCTACTTTTAAACCTAGAAGCTAAATATATTTTAATTAGAATGTGGAAAAGATGAAAAGTCACAAGTACATTTTAGAACCCCATTATTTCAAATTTATAAAATGTAATATCTCAATTTTAAAGGCTATAAAATAGATTGTGAGCTTTGCTTAAATTTACATCAATCTACTTAAACCTATTTTAAACATGTAATTTTTATTTATAAATTTGATAAAGTTGAAAAAAATATTCATATTGATCCTTGAAATAAATAATATTTTCATATATCAAAATCTACTTGATGCTTATTTTTCATTTATGTTGCAAGGAACATTTGCAATCTAATTTACCATGCTTGGACCTGATAATGATTGACACCTTTTACCATGAATTAAGGCCAAAAGGTATTTACATATTCATTAATAAAATGTCCTTCAAATTTTACTTTCAATTTCCTTCCATGGGGAGGTTTAACTTCAAGGATTATTATTAAGCAACAAGTGTAATTAAATTCTTTTTTTTTTAACTCAAAAATTTATTCATCTTTAGGTCTTTGACATGAATTACTTGGTTGAAATAATCTAAATGTATCATCAAGATTCAAGGAGATGTGCAAACAAATTTTTTTATTTATAAATGTGAATGTCTTCTTTCTTCAAGACTAATGTGTCAAACTATATAGGAAAAATGATTACAAGATGTACAAAAAAGGTTCATCTATCATTTGTGTGCAATGGTCAAGTTCCAACAAATTAAATTGTTTCCCAAGTGATTTTTATATGGGAGACTTGAATAAATGGAAACTCCTTGGATATAGGTCACATAATAATAAAACCTTTGAAATTTGATGACATGTTAGGTTATTGTACAACATTCAAATGTGTCACGCGGGAATCAAGGTTTGGATGGATGTTATTAGTGAAAATTTTCAACATTCAAAGGTGCATTGGCTATATTTAAAATTTGTTCCCATTTGTGTTCATTAAAGTCATATTCATGTTAATGGAGTCAAATATTGCAAACCTTTTTAACAAACTTGCAAATCAAACATTTTTATCTCAAATTTCTTTTTGCCATCAATTCCAATTAGAACTAGCCTAATATGTCTCTTACAAATGGTAGATTCCTAGACACATTGGATAATCAAAACATGAAATATTTTTTGGATTTTCATATATTTAAAAAGTAATTAAAAAATTTGGATTCACCTAGCTAATGATAGTGATTAATTGTTCAAATTGGTAATAGTTGATTTTTTTCAAAATCATGATAGAAAGTACATCTTGAATAACTAACCAATTGCGATTCCAATTTTGTATGCTAGATGTTGGCTTCAATGATGATCAACATTGTTTTTATAATGAACTTGAGTTTTTTATAATTGTTACATTAAGTATTAAACATTTTTCTATTTTTTAATTCTTAGGTACTTGAATATTTTTATTAATATACTAAATATCTATATGTATTATAGATCAACATTTATAGGCAATCATGGCAAGTATTATTCTTACATGTATTAATTGTTGCGACTCACATCTACATGTATTTTTACTAATATCAAAACAAGTTTACTTACTTTCATACCTAATTTCTTACTAGAAATTTTTAAAAGATCCGAAAACCCCAAAAATTTGCATTAACAAGTGAATGTTCAAAATTAGAAAAAAAAAGGGTTCAAATTTTCCCTCCAAATTGAAATTGAAATTCAATAAGTCATTAACTACCTAGATAACTAACTATTGCATCCTTCTACTATGATGCCTTATTAAACTATTGCATCCCATTAACATTAGAGCATTTGTACTTCGATTTCCATACTCAAAACCCTTGTAAATACAAGAATATTTTACTTTAAGGTCTATAACGCGTAAAATTGCCTTTCCATTAAGTAATATCTCTTTCATTACTTGTTTTTGCTTTTGTTGTTTTACATATACTTAATGTTGTTGGGTTGATGGTTTACAGATTGCACGTCTTATTGTTTTTCCTCAACCACCTATTGATGTTTATTTGTTTTTCCCTTGCACCTAATCCTTTGGTTGTTATCTATTTTGTAATGTTTTAAAAATGTTGTGTTGATTTCTCTAGACTATTATTCTTATTGAACAACAATAGGTTTTTGTTATTCCATAACAAGAGTTTGTACTTCCTCTTGAACACTTATTTCTCTAACACCTCCATGCATCTCCACTAAATAACCTTGTTCCTTCTTTGGTGAAGTGGGTGTCTCAACTTGTTATTTAGGTTCTTCATCATGACCATTTCCACTTGGACCTACCACATCATCTAATGGACTTTTAAGTTGTAACTTTGGACTCAATGTTAGAGGTACATAGTTCAAATCTAGAAATGTTACTAGGTAGGCTTTCAGTTTGTGCATGTACATATTCTCGTATGTTCTAAATACCTTGAATACCTTGACAAATCATCATACAACATATCGTGCATTGCCTCCCACCATTATGCAAATTCCCTTGCCTTCACTCCTAATGCTTACTTCCTAAAGTTTCTAGTAAAATATTTTCCACCTTCAAATTTTCATATTCTTGCAATTAGTGGTAAGAATAATAGGGTTCCAACATCTTCATCTTTTCCATGACGCCATGCAACTTGCTAATGTCAAATTTCAATTTCAATACCTCTCTTTGCATCTTGATTTCCATCTTTTCTTTCTTCAATTACACTACAATAGTTTAATTGAATCATACTTTACTTAACTCTTCTTGCAACTCCTTAATTTGACTTTGTTGGTTCAATGAAGTTTGTTCCATTACCTTGTAATTCTTTTGTTAGCCTTCTTATTGAACATCCATTTCATTAGCATGTTGCTTACTACCCAATATTCTTTATTTTTTCCTTCAAGTTCTTTTAATATGTGGGTGTTCCTTTCCAACTTCAACTTCTCATACTCTTCCATGTGTTCTTAAAAGTGTATTTGCTTTTAATTAATAATCATAAACTCTTAATGAATTACAACCACCTACTTATCGTTTACTGTTACTACTTACTACATTTGAATTTCCACTTTTTGTTTTTCATCTGACATCCTCTACTTGTTTCTTTACCAATTTAAGCCCATATAGCTCCAACAACAATTCATTCATTTGCAATTGTATTGTGCCATCTATTGGAACGTCCTTACAACTCTCATAAGTGGATTTACCTCCCCTTTAGTCTATTGATCCCATTGGGTGTATGAAAACATGAAGTATCTTCCTTTGAATTCATTTAAGAGTATTGCCCAAATGTATTATATCGAAATTGATTAAGCATATAAGAACAAACTATTGATCTAGGTATGTCCTCAACGACCACTTGTTCCACTCTTGGTGTTGGTTGGTCATGTGTACATAATGGTATTTCCTATTTGTACATTCATGATGACAACATAGGCTCCTCAACCTATTAAAGTGATGGCGACCTTTCTTTCTTCATCATTCTTTTAACATGTTGTTTTCCTCGATATGGGGGTGGAGTTTCCCCCCTTTGCTAAGTATTGGGGCTTCTTGTTGTTGTTAAAAACATAGTTGCACATGTGCTTTTGCTTCACCTCTCATTTTATGCCTCTTCTTCCTCTCAAGTTGTTATCCATGTTGTTTTTGTTCTTCATTTATTTGCATTGTAGTCCCATGTGTTGATTTGGTATGTATTTTCACCACCTATAGCTCATACTCAGGTGACAAATTAATAGTCCTAACAAGTCTTTTGATCTTTGAAACTATTTTCTTAATTCCTTTAAGTTTTAAATACATGTTTTAGCTAATGTTTCTACCACCTATATTTGTTGTACTCCTTCCTCTATAAACCATTCCTACATAAACACTTTTGTGATAGGTGTTGAATTACAAATGTTGTTATTCTCCTTTATCTTCATTATCTCATTTAACATAATAACCTATGCTTTAGACCACATGAACAATTCCTTTTTCATATGATTGAACATTGTTGTTGCCCAATCTTATTTTCCCTTGTTTGCTTGCACAAATGAAATTTTATTCATGTTATTAAAGCATGTAACAAATCCTATTCCTCTAATATATAATCTATATATATTGCAACAAAATTGATGTTGTAAGGAAGAGCCATCTTTGACACAATCCATTATTCATTTTTTACATTGATTCTTATTGTGGCTATGTGGTTTAAGGTCCTTTCCACACTATTTTTGAAACATATTTTTAACTATTGTTCACAAGGATGCTAGAGAGTAACTGACCCTATTCATGTGAGCAAAAAGGAATTTTCAAAAATATATGTCATGTCATGGAATATTCTTAGTATAATCATTTTTTGTGTGGTAAATCTTATGTGACATGACAAAATATTCCATGTCACATGCATGATTTGTTTTGGGATCAACAATGGTTTATTAATTATGAACATGGGTTTGGTCAAAAGAGCTCTCAAATGCAACATCATGTGAAGGTTTGAAGGCAAAAAAAATTAGAAGGATGCATTTCATCATCCCCAGTGCAACAAATATTCCAAATGTTTAAGGTTCTTGGATAATATTATAATTTTTTAGAAATGGTCACTATGAAAAAATTATGTTCGTTGTAACTTGTTTGATGCAACTAGAAAATGTTCGATAGAATTATATCACAACTAAATAGACTAGATGCAATTGTCATAACCCTAACCTTGGGCTCGCAACCAAGGTAAGGGCTTGCAAGGTTACGGGCCAAGAAAGAAGCCCAGAGGTCACATCTCATGTTCCCGGGAGTGCAAAAGAGTGTGAGGGAATGAACCCTCACACTCCCAAGTGAACTCCCATTTTGGGAATTAGAGTTCCAATGGACTCTTGAATTTTATAGGGCGATTGCAGGGGTCAAAACCCATTGGATTGAAAAGTTCTTTATATCATTGAAAATCATTGAAACGTAAATGTCTAAAATGGGCTCTCATGACCCATTTGGACATCTGAAATACAAGTTATGGCCAAAAGAAAGGTCGGGAGTCAAATTGCCAATTTGACTCCCGACCACTAAAAGTTAGGAATCGACCCAATTTCCTTTTGTGCAAGTGGTGTGCGACATACCGTTGAAAAGCTCTTGATGAGAACTACAACTTTGCTTTAAACATAATCTCAATCAGAAGTTTAAACACAAAGTTATGGGGTCCCAAAGTCATGGGAGTCCCAACTTTGGGAATTTTGGGACTCCCATTTGGGAGTCCCGAAACAAAATGCCATTTGGATGTGGGCCTCGTGGAGAAGCATAGAATATACTATAAGGGGGAAAGTGATGGCTTCCCCCAAGTTTAGGCTGTGGTGAGTCTTGTGAGTTCGAGTTTGCTCGTGGCTCATCATAGCACCAAAATTGCTTTAGCTATGCACTAACCAACTTGTTATTTGGTTTGTGTAGGTATGTGTGAGTGATTGAAGTGCTTGTCAATCTTCCTAATCCCATCCCATAGCTCCAGCATGCCCCTTTACCCCCGAAGTGCTACGAGCCAAGGAGCATGCCCCAACTTCCTACTTTTTTGTTGTTTTCATTTTAGACTCACATTTGAGTCTTTTGAGGAGGTTGGGAGTGCATCATTACTACTAAATATATTAGATGCAATGGACATGATTTTCTCATAATGGTTGAAATGGGTGGAAATTACATGCTTGAAAAATATTTGATGAAATTAAATTATCAAAATCTATTAATTATTTGACAAACATGTGTTAAAATGGACAAGGTACTTTGATATTATTCATGAAGAGATAATATACATGGAAGCACATTATGATAATCAAAGTTTTTATTATTGATATTAGCCATGGCCTAAATGGAAGTAAATTTATGAAGCCTAGTACTTTTATGCCACAACATTTTAATGTATATTCACTAAAACAAATAGAATATATATTTGTTTAAAATGATTGAAATAATACATAATGTAGAAAAACCTTTAGGTTGTAACTAGAATCTAAATTTCCTACATAATCCAGGCAATTATAACAACTTTATGAATGAGATAATAACAATTGATTTGATACAAATGCAATTGTGATGTATAATCATTAGAGTCCAAAGGCTTTAGAGCACTCAACAAATGTTGAACTTCATCCCAACTCCACATGCAATGATGAATGAATGATTCTATCAACTCACAAAACATTTTACAAGATGTGATACACATGTTCACATCGTACATATGCCCATGGCTGCCCAAAGAAGTTGCCAGCATTATGAAAAAATATACCCATAACATCCAAGGTAATTTCCAATAGTGATGTTGTATTGTTTATCATCAAAAGAATACTATAAATTCATCCATACCTAGGTGGCATGACATCAACAACAAGGAAAACAATGCATTACATTGGATAAATAAGATGTTCACATTGTAATTATTGGTGTGTTGTTGTGTTAATTTGAAGACAAAAGGTCATGTCAGGTGCCTTCTGGCCACCATGAGTTATAGGCCAACAACTTGCATTGAACGGCTTCATAGGGATATGGTAACTCATAACAAGCACATGGGAATTGTTTGAATTAGAAGATTGGGAACCAAATAAACTTCAAGCGTTGTTTTTACATAGGCAATCAAAGGAAAACCTTACTTTTTCTAAAGTTATTACCTCCTCTTGAGTTAAATTAATACCTTCTTGGATGGGCCATACAATTGGAATTATAAGCCTAACAATTGCATATTTTCGCATTGTCCCACCAACACAACAACTTAAGTCATCGGGACAAAACTAATGATTATGGTGCTCGAGTGATCCGCTTTGATGTTGTATCCAGAAACTTGAGTACATTGGAGCAGGAGTTCCATTTACAAATTTGTAAAGATTGATCTTTGATTTACATTTGAACCCCACGGTTTTCTAAAGTGCAAAACATTGAATTGCAAATTTGGGTGGGCAGTGTTCAATATGTCACTAGTGACACACCCCCAAGCTCCTTGATAAACTCAATTACAAATCCAAGGTGAAAACAATGAAAGGATAAGGAGTTGGAGTACTTTCCCTAGCTCGTAGCACTTTGGGGGTAGAAGGTTATGTTGGAGCTTTAGGATGGGGATTAAGATGAGTGACAAGTAGGTCAATTATTCACACGGATTTGCATAAACCAAACAACAAGTTGGTTAGTGCTTTATTAGAGCATTTTTGGTGCACAAATGAGCCACATGCAAACACAGATTCATAAGACTTAGCACAACCCGAACTTGGGGGAAGCCACCACCTTCCCCATTATAGTATTTTTTATGCCTGGCCACGAGGTTTACACCCAAATGTCATTTTGTCCCGGGACTCCCAAGTTGCGAATCCCAAAATTCCCGAAATTGGGACTTCTATGACTTTAAAAGCCCATAACTTTTTGTCCAAACCTTCGATTGAAATGAGGTCTAAAGCAAAGTTATAGCCGTCATCGAGATCTTTTTAATTATATGTGTCATGCCACCTGCACGCAAGTAAATCAAGGCGATTCCTAACTTTTAATGGTCGGGAGTCAAATTGGCCATTTGATTCCCAACCCTTCTTTTGGCCATACTTATGTTTATAAGTACCCAAATGGGTAATGCGAGCCCATTTTAAATATCTATGTTCCAAGAGCTTTCCAATGTATAAGTAAAATTTTAATCCAATGAGTTTTGGCTTTTGGAATTGCCCTTTGAAGATTTGGGAGTCCATTGGGACTTTAACTCCCAAAGTGGGAAGCCGCTTGGGAGTGTGTGGGTTCATTCCCTCACACTTTCCTATACTCTCGAGCATGAAATGTGACTCCCGGGCTTCATTATTGGCCCACACCTTTACAAGCCCTTGCTTTGGTTGTGAGCCCAAGGCTAGGGTTGCGATAACTAACCATCAACACAAATATTTTCCTTTAGATTTAGGCCACCTCGAAATACCGAAGGTAACAAATTATTGGAACCAAAGGGCGGTTGCTTCATGCATACATCCTCCATAATATTAGGTTTAGTAGTAGGAATGGTTACTTGTAGACGAGAAAAATTCACACGGTCAAAATAATGGGAATCACTATTTGCACTAAGAAGACAACCAACAAGTCGTTTGGTAGACCCAAAAACATGTTATGCCTCAAGGTGCAAAAAACAATTTGTGAAAGATATCCTAGACATGTAATTTACCACAAGTATAGTAGGATCATTCGATCCTCGAGACTTTCTCAACAACAATTCATTCCTATTGGGTCCATGACCAAGTGGACAACCTTGCATATAATGTGAACTATTTGAAAGCACAAATGTAGTCGTTGGGCTTCATAGTATGTATAAATAAATGCCACATTTTCTTGACTACTATAACTAAATGTTATGCACAATTTTTGTTAAATTACAAATGGGCATCTCTACCCACTCCTCATCATTGAACTTTTGCAAATCAAAAGAAAGGAAACATCAGCAAAACCTGAAATGTCACAACATAGATGGAGGCCTAGATGGAGGTAGAGTGCAAATGGAATTCAAGTGCAAATGAAATTTTAATTTTGAATGAAGTCATATGAAGTTTGTCAATGAAATGCTCACATGGACCATGAAACTTCCCCATTGCCTAACACAAAAATGCCAAAAGTTAAGCCAATTTGCAAGTTCATGAACACCTACCTCAGAAGTAGCCCCTGATGACAACCACCAACAATGAATTGTAGCATAGAAATTGTCAACCTCCACAAGGGATGTTACATTCTTGTATTGGTGGCAAATAGCATTAAGTTGGTCTTGCAATTCAAGTTTGATCAATTGTTTACTATGCCTATTGAATGACTAAGTCTTATGGAATAAACAAGGGTGTTCCTTATCAACCATCCTAATAAAGGGTCCTTAGAACCATAAATAATTTTAACAACATTCCAATTGGCTTGTGCATCATCAACCATGAATCCCTTAAATTTTGGTTTTGGAATCTCGTGCTTTAGCATCATTTCATTAAGCTTTGTCCACATGATTTGTTGAACTTTAGTGTCCTCTAACTACATGTCACAAATTGCAATGGTCATCACTTTACAATAAGCAAGATCATACACATGACAAACCATACAACACATTTCACATGATCAAACATGATCCAAGCATTTTACAAATCCCTTCTAGGTTGCATATGTGTGATGGGGTTCGTTCCACTCCCCACACCATTTATCGACATTTTAAAAATGAACACCTTTTGTCCTAAAGTTGTCTTGGGAAACAACATTCTTAGATGTAGTCATAACGATTCTTCGATTTCAATTCAAGGATGTTATCAATATAGTCACCCCCCTAAATGATGTTTGAAAGAAGCAATGAGGTTACAAACATTGGGCGAACTTAGTTCAAAAAACTTGTCCTAGATGTGTCATAGTTGTTCACCATAAAAAAACTCCATTGTGCCATCACCATTATCGAGCAGATGCCTATCCAAGAAGCTCTTGCTAGCATTCAAGGAAATCGCAGATATCTTTGGATTAAATATGTGATCAACCTTTGGTCTTGTCCTCAAATTCCTTACATTTGGCATTCACAACAAGATATTTATGGACCCCAAGATGAATCACTATTCTTGAGATTAACTTTAGTCTATGCACAACATAATAAATTTGTCCATTGCAATCAGTGACACAAAGGGGAGGAGCATAACAAAATTTGCATCCAAGTGAGGAAGCAAATGGAAACAATGCCATCTAACATGTAATTAAAATATGAGTGCATACATTGACCAAAAGATTTCATTGCGAAAACCAAAACACACAAAATTCTCATAATCATTTTACACACAAAGCAACGAGCTTTCCTGAAGCTAAGCCCAAAATTGTTTTTAATATTGGTTGTGATCACCTTACACAAGCATGGCCATCATACTTTTTATCCATGCCTTGCATCTATGAAGGCTTGTGAACAATCGGAAGTAGTGGTGGTAATTTGAACAAGACATCCCCATTGAAAGCAATTGGCAAGAATTGGACTTTTTGAAGAAGTATTTTGTCATAATCCAAATTTTGCAACTTGTTGGAGGTATGTCTTAACAATGCCATGGCACAAAGGCAAGAAACAAAAAACAAAATACTCCCAGTTCGGGTGGAGGGTTGTGGTGACAAGGGCACCAGATCGAGGAACTATTTTCGGTGATTTGATCAATGATAGAAAGGGTGTCAAGTTGTTAGTTGAAGAATAGTAAAATAATTTAATGAAAACAAAGGATGCAAGAATGTCTAAACATTGAAAAGGAATGTTACAAACTTTATGCTTTTGTTTAACAATCTTGACCATAGAACTCGTGGTTCCTAGCGTCAAAATGGTGTTTTGAGAGTTATGAATCAAGCTATCACCAATAATGTGATAACAACCACAATTGTCTCCTTTGAGAGGAGGTCATAAGAATCTAGTACATCGAACTCAAAACCAAATCATTGAAATCATTCTAGACGTCCTTGTATATATGTAAAGAACCTAGTTGAAAAGCAAACATAGCACATAAACAATGTTCAAAGATAGAGGTTGTCCTTGAATTGTCAACTATGATGTTGAAGTTCGGACGATCAACAACATGAAATGCCACCATATTACCAAGTGCACAAGAATAGTAACGAAGGAACTAATAGGGATATGAAAAAGCAATAACACAAACAAATAGAAGTGAAATCAAACAAAGGGCACAAATTCAAATGGTTTAAAGATGAAAAGGAGGAACCTCAAAAATATGATATAGGCGGGGGAGCAAGAGGAATATGAAATTGGACAAAGCACAACGAGGATTTGAACCAAAAAAAATCAAAGTGAGTACTTGTTGGGTGGATCTTTCTAACAACAAGGTCAACCTTAAATGGCAAAATTCAAACAAGATTATTGTTGCCAATGATTATGTTTCTTAATGGAATGTGGTGCAAATAGTAAAAATTGGAACATGGTGTTCAAATCGATATCACATCATTGAAGACCCAACCAATAATTTCCACTTGCTAAACTTTATTATTTGAATGGCATAAATATACTAGATGCAAGGCACAAACAAAAAAGTGAAGATTAATGTGGAGAGCAGTTTCAAAAGATGGGCAACCATAATACCATGGATTTGCTTCTAAAAGGACATGTGAAATAAAAAATGAATGTACCACCACCACATAAATATGTGAAAAGAAGCTGGCAGCAAAACATTAAAAGAAGTGAACAATCCTAGGGCAACTGGTAGTTAGGTTATAAAAAATTAGATGGCCAGATTTGCACTATATATAACTGCAATAGATAAACGATGCACATTGTAATATTTGGAATAGGCATATTAAAATAGGTGGAAGAGAGCAGTTAAACATGCAAAGGAATTAAGCTAGGCAATATATGTCAATTCAATGATGATTTGTGTAGTGTAGACAAAACAAATTATGTGAAATGTTGATTTGGAAATCTCATTGAGGACAAAGGATATCGCAAAGAATAATAATTAAAAGCCACGCAGTGAATGGGTTCCAGATAACATCTAACTACTAGTTGCAAAATTAGAAACCATCAATTGCTAGAAATGACAAGAAATATTTTGCCCAAAATAACAAACCTTTTTTAGGGGGAGTAAAATGAATTACATAATCATACATGTATACAAATCATTGGGCAAGTTGAGGGCCATTAAAAAAGTTGGGGAAGAAATTACATTTGATTTGCTAAACATCAACAAACATAATATCAAGGATGTTGTTCTTAGAGGACAAATGAACCAGAAAACAAATGCACCACCACAAAAAATATGTGGGACAAAGGTGGTGGCAAAACATATAGAGCAAAGGATGATCTTGGCAATCAAGTTAAGTTCTGTGGAAGAGAGTAAAGTGTAAAACGGATAGGGCATTTTGTGGAAGAAAGTAGTTACATCCAAGATTATATATGTCAATTTAATGATGATTTGCATAGTCCAAACTTAGGCAAACACCAAACAAATAATTTTAAATGCTACTAGTATGATTATGCTGGGACGAGACCTCAAAGAGGACATAGGATGCCACAAGCAATAATTTAAAAACAGACTACGAATGGGTTATCAACTACATCTAATTATTGCTTAACAAAATATAAGCCCTCAAGTGCTAGAAAAGACACAAAATATTCCACCAAAAAAATGCTTTTTGTGGGAAGCAATATTAGATAACAAATATAACAGAAACATGCTACATACAATCTAATTACAACAGGTCTGGACAAAGAAAGTGACAAAGTCCATTTGGATGTAATTCAGCCACTTACATAAGATATACATATAGATTGTCCAATTATAATATAACTCATCCACTTATGTAATCATGACATGTATGATAACCATATATAACAGACAATGTTCCACTCCATGTGGTATTCAATTGTACAATTATAGGGTACATTAATGCTACACACCAAAGCTGACAACATGAATACGCTACTGAATAGCACTGAAGGTAATGGGAGAACAACTCATCTTGTAAGCACATAATAAACTGCATATCTGATGGCAAACAAAATGTGTACAAAATAGATAAGGTGTTCTAACATTCAAATACACAAAATACTCTTGAGATGTATGTGCCATTGTGTTTGCGCCATGTGTATGTACCATCTATTTGAATGTGCCATGAAGCTGTACAATAAGTTATTACATTATTTAAGTGCCATATGTACATACCCAATGTATGTGCCATTTCAATTTATGCACTACATGTAGACTATATAACTAAATAGGCACCATACATATATAACCCATTAATGATCCTGATTCACAGCACTGTGAGATTGAACACAAGGCAACAAACTGTCAATCCCACATGTGTATCCTTTCTCAGTGATTTTTTATTACAGCATCCCGCAAAACTCAAAACATTGTCAATCAAGCAACACATGCATAACTGGACTCAGCTTTCCAGGGGTGAACTCATATCCAGAATCTCAGATAAAGACAGACCTTCATTTAGCCTCTTCACCCCACCAGACACCTTCTACGACCCTACCAACAAAGGACATGGGTAACATTGGCAATTTGAAGACCACCACAATCATACACCATAAACTCCATAAAACAAGTCCAGAAAGCTGGACTGCAACAAGCACCACAACCTACTTTCAATTGTTTTGACAATGCAGGGTATGAAGCTCACACCAGCATACCCCACATTTAATGTACGGAATGCCTTACTTGAGTTGACCATGCAATCTACTTCCTCTTCTATGAAAAGCTCCGAACCTTGTTCTCACTCCCTGCATCCTGTGAACCTAAAACAATGCAATGCAATCCATTCCTTTTCATCAACTCCTTTTCCAAAACCCAAATCCAGAGGTTGTCCAAAAAATATCTGAAAGCTAAAAGACCTGATATTTCTATATCCAATGGCTCCTGTGAAGCTACAACGCTTTTTAAGCTTCAAAGTATCAGAATATACTGTTTGAACACCGGGTCAACAACACCATCATTCTGCTTTGACTGTAAATTGTGATCAACAGTACCTAACTATAAACTTCAAGTCAACAAAACAAATTTCATTCTGACACTCAGTTCTTGGACTACTAATTTCAGATTGGCCTTTCACATTTTGGATCACATGTTTTCAAGTCAATGTGAACAATGATCTAAATCCATAAACATCAGCATTTGCAGAATCTAGACAGAGAATGCATATCCCCAGGCATGAGAAAGGCTTGTACCAGAGTTTGGTTCTTGAGATGTACAGGTGATGACCTACAGATGTCATTTCTTGGTTTTGCCAGAGGCCGCCTCAGCCCCACCAGATGCTGCCTTTTTTGCTGCTTTCTCCTGCAAGGCCTTTGCATCCCTTTCTCGACGCTGCTCTGGAGTGAGACCATCATCCTTTGTTTTGGACTTTCCCCCATTCCTTGCTGCAGCCCTCTCTCTGTCCTTCTCTCTCTGGTTTCCCCTTGTCATCTCTACCTTGGGACACGGAGCAACCCCCTTATGGTGATCCAAATTAACAGACTAGTCATCCTGAACTCAGAAAAGAGTTCAGACCTTTGCAATAACAATGTAAAAAAGCTTTGGCTCAACACTCGGCCATGAGAGAGCAAATTAATCCAAGAAACCAGAACACATTTCCTTTTAAACTAAGAAAAACAATTTGCCTTGAGCAGTACTCACTACCAAATCAAAGAAGTTTGGTATATCTCCCAAAATTAGCACCATCAAGAACTCTTGAAGAAATGAATTTGCACTCAAAATACCAGACAAAGCAGTGTGGTGTTCAATTTCAGGAACCAAAATATGCCATGATTCATCATGTATTGACAATAATCCAAACTAAACATTCATAAAAATCCTTGTGTCCAGAATTTGCAATCTTTCTTGCCACTAGCCACCTAACTGTAGAGAAGACCGCTAGAGTTACACCTACAAATTTCCAAGAGTAATGGCAGTGTGGTAGTCGCCATATACCTGCAGATTCCAGAAAATGCAAAGTGGAGTGCAAGGAGGAGTCAATTTCCTAAACTGTAACCTTTACTCAACACAAAAAAGCTTGCCTGCACACAACCACCCACACTTACAAGTTATGATGTCACTTGCAATGCTAACAGTGCATGACATCCATTCTCAAATTCAATTCAGTCAAACAAAGCCAGGGAGTTATCTACTTGCAACTCATAATCATCCCAGCACCATGCCACATAAGCTCAAGTTTCACACACAAAAATAGAGCAAACTTCAGCAGCTTCATCAGCAGAAAACTTCAGCTCACTTCCAGATTGATCAACTAAACCAGATACTGCTACAACCTCCCCTTGTGCAACTCTCGTAATCAATCTATTTCGAAACTGCCCTCAAGAACGCTTTACAGAAAGCAACAGGAATATTCTAGAGCTCCTACAGAAGTGCCATTTTAGGTTTCCCACACACAAGAGCTCTGGACTGCAAAGCAAAAACCATGAGAAACATAGCCAGACATCACAAAGTCTCATGCATCACAAGTATCACTGTCTGATAATCATTGTCATTGCCATGCCACATGAGCTCCAAGTTCCAAAATAACATAGAGCAAATGTCAGCAGCTGCATCAACACAAAACTTCAGTCACAGAACTCCATACACAAAGGCTCTGGACTGCACAACACAAAACTGTGAGAAACATAGCCAGACATCAAATGAATCACGAGTATCATAGTCTGATAATCATCCCAGTTGCTGTGCCAAATGAGCTCCAAGTTCCACAATGAAATAGAGCACTTCGGCTTACTTCCAAATTGATTGACTGACTGAGATGCTGCAACAAGTTCCCCTTGTGCAACTCTCCAAATCAATCTATTTCCAAACTGTCCTTAAGAATGCTTTACAGAAAGCAACAGACATGTTCTCGAGCTCCTATAGAAGTGTCGTGTTAGCTTTCCCACACACAAGGGTTCTGGACTGTAAAACACAAAACTGTGAGAAACAAAGACAGACACCAGATGCATCACAAAAGGCTCATACATCACAAGTATCGTAATCTGTGCATACCAAAAGATGGCAAAGAAACATCGCACTTCGGGACAGTTACTTTGGATTTTGCGAGAAAATCGAGAGCTTAAAATCCTCCACTACTCGACAAGAATTGCTGTCATCCAAAACCCTAACTTCTTCATCTAAAAGGATTATCACAAAACTGGTGAAAACGGAACAAAATACATAGATCATCAAGCACAGAACCCTAGGCCTAGCAAAAACCACGAAAAACGAAAGTTTCAAAAGGTCACAAAGCTTGATGTTGCTTCATGGAAGTTGATGCGAAAGAGATCGAAAGACACACACATCGGGAGAGGGTTCGATCATCCAATTACACTGGAAATGGTATGGTAGTAATTTTGTGACGAGTTCAGAAACTTATCACACCGACGTGAAGATCTCCGCAAGAGGAAAGCAGACAACGGTTCCAGTTGCTCAAATGAGATAGCACTGCAAGCAATTGCCGTTGCTGGACAAAGAGTCTCCTTGAGGAAGAAGCTTGAGCGAGAGCCTTCTCCAAAATCCACAACGGCGAGGGTTTGCAGTTTGCACCACCACCGCCAGAACCGACCTGCAAGCTACTAGAGCAAGCAAGCTCGCCGGTTTCTGGCGAGCACCTATTTTCTAGACTCATCCACAAATTTCCACTTTTTTCTTTTTTCTATTTTTTTCCCTTCATTGTAACAAGCAAGGGCTAGAATAAATCAAGAGCATCAATTATTACATATAATAATGGTGCCTAATTTATATCATTTGGGAGAACATTAAAGAAAAGAATTAATCATATTTTTGTTCTCTTTTCTTTTTCATTGTAAATTAAATAAAATAATTATTGACTCTTTCCTGCAGAGGCATTGTGGAAACACCTTCTGAGCGGGTATAGGGATCGGAGAATCAAAAGTTAGCTGAACGAATAAAGTTATAGGTTTGCGTGTAAGTTTTTTATTGCCCCAAGCTAATGGATGGGCATGTGTAGATTTTGGGTGCAGCCATCCAATTGATGTTGTTTTGAAATCTACCCATCCATTTGTTGGGTTTCTTTTCAAAATATGAATGTTGGGTAACTGATTTAACCATGTCTCTATATCATCTTTTTTTTTTTGGGGTTGTTACTTGCTTTTTCGTATTACAAGGTTTCATATCACTATGAAATGTTAAAAAAATTCATATGAGTAATTTTTTAAAACAAAATTTGTTTGATAAACATACAAATAATTCAGCTCAATTCCTTTAAATCTTGTTAAAAGGAGATTTGAAAATTTATGCAAGAATTGATTAAGATAAAAGATGTCAATTTTGAAATAAATATTAATATTAATATAAAATTCGTTTTGAAATATAACTTTTTAAAATTAATTTGATGTTATTTTAAACCTTCAATATAGCTTTGATGAAATTTTAATAACAAAAATTATGATGAAATTCATTTTTAATTGATTTTTTTGGGTATTGTTGTTGCTTGTTATGTTATAAAAATTTATTATTGTCTTAAGATAATAGATATGCATGTATGATTTTAGGTTTTATCAAGCATGCAGGGGGCAAACATGATTAGTTTATAAAGTTGGGTGGGGGTAGAATGGGGTTTATAGGTGAAAATTTAGGGAAAGCAAAGGGAGGTTTTTTTTTCCCATCTCGCATGGGTTTTTTTCAATAATTATTATGGGGTTTCAATATGTATAAGGAGTGGATAATTTAATTAAATTGAAAAAATTACAAGTTGTAAATGGAGCTTTAAAAAAAATTGATGAAAGGTTTTTTTTTTTAAAATTTTTTTTAAAGAGTTTTTTTTGGGTGAGGAAGGGAGGATGGGGTACTTCCATCCTTTTTCAAAGAAGGTTTTTTTTAAGGAATTGGGATAGGTGAATTTGTTTTGGATGGGGATTAACCCAAAAGGTTGTTTCTTGGGTGGCATGGGAAAGAAAAGTTTGGTATTTTTCAATGAAATATTCTTTTGGTGGTGTGGGATGGGGTGTTTGGAGAAAGTGGGATTTTTTTTATTTTTCAAAGAAATAATCTTTTGGTGGTGTGGGATGGGGTGCTTGGAGAAAGTGGATGTCTTTTTTCTTTTATGATATGGTGACTTAATGAAGATTTTTTCTCAAGAAAATATTTTATAAAAACTAATATCTTTTTTTGGGGAATGGAAAAATTTCAACACAAAAATTTCATTTTAAAATATATATTTTGTTTAAAATTGAACACTAAATACATTTAACCAAAAATGGAAATTTTTTTAAATTGGATTTTTATAATTTTTTTATACATGATAAAAAAATTGAGGTTTAATAAATAATAATAATATATTAAAGTGAATGAAAATAATGGTTAAATAATGGAAAAAAATGTAAGGTTTATGTATTAATATCTTTCAAATCTAGGTTGAAATATTTAAAATTTGAATGTAAGAGTGAGGTGCATAATTCAAATTCATAAAATGCCAAAGGTATTAATGTTTTGTTCATTATTAGAGCACAATATAGTTGTCAAACCATGGTTCATCAATATCCATGGTTAATGGTAGATATCTACCATAGTCAAAGTTATTGAAAATCAATAACTAAAATTTATAAAATGTCATGGATACTGATGTTTTGTTCATTGTTAGACCATAATTTAACCACCAAACCATGGATACAATATTTTATTATTAAGTTGAAATCAACCATATTAAAATCAATATAAAGTAAACAAAGGTTTAAGGTTAAGCTTAAAATTAGGTTTAAGGTTTAAGTTAGGTCCCTTGTCCCATATAAATATAACATTGTATATTTGTTGTTTTTTTTTTCACAACAAGAATAATGTGTCTAGTTTAAACTTTCACCATTTGTTGATTGTTTTGTTGCTTCCTTTACAAGTTTGTGTTTCTGCAAGTGTATGTTTTATTGTGTGTTTTTGCAATTTTTAATTTTGCCAAATGCTACTTCATTTGTGTGTTGTCAAATTCATTTTGGTAAGTTCTTTTTTCCTTTTTTTACACAATGGTTATTATTCTAGTGAAGGAAGTTAGATTCGTTGTTGTGGTGGATGATTTGGATTTCGAAATTAAAGATGTTGCATTTGAGGCAAAGGTGTTGAATAGGTATGACACCTTTGATCAAATTGCAAATAGGAACATGGAAGATCTAAGCTATGCATATTTACATTGTGATTTATTGGATAGGGTAGCTCTGATCACAATCACTTTGAGGGTGAAATCACCTTATATAAAAATGCATGAACAACATTTGCAAAAATGCATGTTTGTGAGGGTGGAAAATTTTGGCATTGAGTCAAAATCTAAAAGAGGTTTTGAGAAAAATGACATGCATGTTGTCATCACAATTGAGTCGACAACCATTGTGTCATCAATTCCTACATTCCAACCTGAATTAATTCCAATGATTTTTCACATGGATTCCATTAAAGAATTCAAAAGTTCTATCTAGAGTTAAAGGTTTGCTACCATCGATGTCATGTCATTACTACAAGGGGAGTAGGGAATAACAAAGGTGAAAAGCAATTGTTGATTCCAAATGGAGAAAATGAATTTGACCAAGACATTATTGTTCTTGGTAACAATTTTAGAACGAAATATGAACAATTTCTTGAGGCGTACAATGGAGGCCATTGTGGAATGGTTTTAATCAAAAATGTGACAACAACAACAAAAGGAAATTGATATTTGAGGGTAGAACATTACATAATTTTAACAAAGGTTGTGAATGAAGCTACTCAAGTTCGTCTTCTATGATTACAAAGCAAATTATCAAGTGCTTAATTTGCATTTAAAGAGGTAAATTCCTATCCTTTCTTTTGCATGATTTTATTTTTTTCAAATTTACACAAAAAACATCAAATAAAACCTAATGTTCATCTCATGAACAATTATAAATTTTATTTTATTTTTTACATTAGATTTGGGTTTCCTCTTCTAAAATAGAAGAATCTCCTTATGAAGAAAATAATTGGGTTTGGCACTTGAATCTCCTTACTACCTAGGCAAAAACAAAAATAAATAAAAATGTTTGAACTTTGCAATCTAATGTCGAACAATTTAGTGGCCATTAAATCGTTTTTTTTTTGTTTCATTTAAAGATCATGGCCACCAAATCGTTCCACACTAAATTGTAAAGGACAATGTGGTCGCCACCAAATCGTTTAATGATGGATTGCGAATGACCTAGTGGCCATCAAGTCTGCAAGTTTTTTAAAAAAAAACAACAACAACAATTCGGTGGCCACTAGATCATCCCTCGTAGTTTAATGAAGGGAAGAAAAAAACCACAATATAATGGCCACTAGATCTCCAAGCGGGAAAAAAAATGATTTGTGGCCATTAAATCAACCTTCACAATTTAACAAGGGACAAATTATGAGGGTCAATATGGTGGTCAATATGGTGGTCACTAGGTCTCCAAATGGGAAAAAAAA